>BNJV01000146.1_pt1 | contig 283674 bp, 229 predicted proteins | sample 8540591 | NCBI WGS metagenome assembly BNJV01 (sample SAMD00202457, study PRJDB9452) | human saliva metagenome | host: Homo sapiens | reverse complement strand
TGTTTGATTATCATCGTTAGTTCTTTATCTTTCAGCATAAATCACTTCCGCAACAACAATTGCTAAGACCCCGCCCGCTTATATTTCCAGAGCCAGATAACGGATCCGTTCACCTGGTCATTGGCTGCGTCACCAGGCATGCCAAAAATCATTTTCCGAAAGAGCCTGATGTTACCGCCTTGATCAATAACATTTTATCGCCCGCATTTTTAGTGTATTTTTGCCCAAGCACAGGCCCACGCCAACTTTAGAGTAGCAGTTTTAGCACCAGCCTTCGTACCCAGCAGCCCTTATTGGTCGTCTGTCGATTTCGTTCGTGATTTTCAATATTAACTTATCATAATTGCTCCGACTGTTTACTCGTTGATGCTTCAGGTTCACTTCTCAACAGCATCGCCCGCGCCTGCCCAGAGCCATGGATAATCATTCACTGGCCGCCACAGCAACAGCAACAGCTGAACTGTTTGCGCGATCCAGCCAGCAATCACGTTGCCCAGTTCATCTTTAGTGTCCCCAGGTTCATCGACGGGTTATTTACATCAACAGCCGATCCGCATCAGCCATCAAGCCAGCGCCTGACCAGAACATCAATATTTTATCAACAGCTGCCATTGTTTCAGAGTGTCCGTTATAATTATCGACGCCATTATTTACACAACGCCGACTATACCATTGCCGAAGCTTGATTCAGATGAGCCCATATTTCAGCCGATCTCGATCTGTTTCAGCCCATCGATTCAGAATCGCTGTTACAGTTGCCTGGGTTTTTCGCCAATCATTGAAACACACATTTCAGTTAAACAGGCAGCATGTAAGCGCCAGGCTCGTCATTCAGCCGTTATCGGCAGCAGCGTATCTCTCATGTGGCTGGCCGCCTTGTTATCACCGCTTGTCATTGCTGCGGTCGACCTCTCACATTTCATTCTCGCCAGGTTGCTTGTCGACAAACACAAACAATTGAACATAGTTATGTTTATCATCAATTTTTCGTTGTTTAATTAGGCCTGCCTGATGCCAGGCGATGAGGGATCATCCAGGTTGGCTCACCTTCGCCCAGAGCCTTTTAGTAGCTGGTTTGATGAAGTTGGCTTTTAAAACAGCCAATAAAGCCAGCCAATCATTTGCGGTTGTGCGAACAGTTATCATCGCACAGATTAGCACGACACCAGCCCGCGAACAGTTGTCGGAATATGACGGTCACATTGTTACATTGACGCGCACCAGGTGCCGCTGGAGTAATTTCCGCCATTCACACAATATCAGCAGTCACATTTTCAGCCGCGCCTGGATTGCATTATTTTGATTACGCTTCCTTAGGCTGGGGCTCTATGCGCCGCTTGTCGCGTGAGCCAGCGTCCAGCAACTGCCTCCCCGCCCGCCAGTCTCAGCCGACCAGCAGAGTCATCACGCGTTCTAATCCTCATCTCGTTTTGTCTTCGATAGCCGGCAGTTTGTCGCCGTCGCTCAACGATTACCCGCAACATTCTCGCCACCAAGTCATCTCGACAGGATCAGCGGTATCCGTCAGTAACAGCATTCGTATTTCGCTTTGGTCATGCGCCCAGACAGTTTTTGCCCGTCGTTTTTAACCATTCACAGCCATCACATTGTTCTGCAGTTTTAAAGTTCCGTTTCTCGATTTTGCCAGCCAGCCCCATGTCGGCCACGTCAGCGTTCAATCGCATATTCAGCGTTACCTTTGAATGCTGGTTCATTTGCCACACCATGCCTCACGGGCTTGTCACCCTCTTGCCAACGACCGCATCACCGTTGGCTTGGCAACAGCACGATCATTGCTTTCAGCTCGCTGTTCAGCCGGCTCGATAACACTGGCGCACCGCAGTTAGCCATGCCTCACCACGAAGAGTCACGCCTGCCTGGCGAATACCGGTCGCCCGGGCTTCAGTTTCACCGATTTGCTGAATATTGGTCGCAATTTTCACTCCATATTTCGTCTTCGCTGCGGCCTGACAGTTGAGTACGTTCGTTAGTCAGGCCTTGACACCGTTACCTCGTTAATTACCTCATCAGTTCATCGGTCAGTGACGATCGGCTTCAGGCGCAGTAGCATCAAGTTTTGATACCAGTATGTCACGGTCATTGCGCAGATCAACAAATTCAGCCGTCGACCACTGATGGCCCGTTGTCACCGCTTCGTAACGAGCCTCGCGTGCTATCGCTTGCGTTATTATCTTCCGTTTCATCCGTCTCCACATACTCTGCCATCAGTTAAACTGTCGCAGTGTCATTTGCCAGTTCGTGCCATCTCATTATTATCTTCAACAAATATTCAGGTCAATCATTGCTGCATCAACAGTTGTCGCCACTGCTGTCCCGCGATCAGTCGCTTGGCTGGCCCGCCCCAGTCGCCGTCGCCGCTTCAGACTCAGCCGCCCAAAGCCCGCCAGCGCCCGTTGGTCCTTCCACCGCCCGTTTCTTTCATTCGCACCAACACACCGCCTTTGAGGCTGCGTTGCTGTCCATTTTCGACAACGTCGCCGACCACGCCACCAGTCATTATCAACGAATCTGATCTCCAGCACCAGCAGTATCAATCGTGCGGTGCCAGTAACGTTTGACGGAATCGATTTGACAGTTCAGTACAGCCACCGCGTCAACAGTTTCAGCGGCCATTTTGGTCGTAATAAGACCAGCGGTCACGCTGGTCTTCCGCCACACCACCACCTGCGTCATTCCCGGTTACCGTTGTCTCACACCAACAAACACAGCTGGCAGGCCTGCAGCCGTTAGCCGAGCGTTGAGCCCGCCAGCACCGCGTCGTTTAGACAACACCGTCGCCACCGTTCGTCACGCCAGTGACGCCGCGCCTGGCTCCCGGATCATATCTGGCTTTTGCAGCCTCAACATTCGATTTTGCATGTCAGCCACTGCCGTCTCCACAGAATCTCATGGTCCTCATCGTTGTGCACTCCCACCACCCCACTGGCTTTCCACACTGGGTCGCTTTCTCGCCGCCCACCGCACATTTCACACCGGCCTTTAGCGCCGAGCACAGCTGTCCAGCCATTTTCAGTCACTTATCACCTGTAGCCCACTGGAACATCAATGATCTTATATCGGCCAGTTCAGACTCAGCGTCGCTCGGGCCCCATGCTCACCTCAGCCTGTTCCGGAGTCACCCTACGAACCACCAGCTCATTGTTCACCCAGCCCATCATACTTGATCCGCGCCACAGTACCTGATATTGGCACATCGCCTGTTGCCGGCCTCACATCCGCCAACGGCCTCAACACCGGGCTCAGCGACACAGCCTGGAGCCGCAAGAGCTCAATTACCGCTACACTGTCTGCTGCCAGTTGCCTGACCGACGATCCTCGCCGCAGTCATCTGGCCTGGCTCAGATCATCCGAACTCTGATGCCAACACAAACGATTGGTCGCCTCACCACCGTTTTCCGTTTGCTCGTCATCGCAACCAGCCCATTCCACCGAGTTTTACCCGTCTTGGCATAGTTTCAGCGTTGTTTGTCGTTATTCAGTCATCAGCCACCTCATTCAGAGATTCGTCATCTGATCACGTCTCTCGGGATCGATATGGTTGGCTATTGGCGACCACCGTTGTCAAGTCAGGTCGTTAAAGATGGCTGGCAGCCATTACTGTTGCCGTTTTCCTCCGATAGCTGTTTTGCACGCCACCGATCGTCATTGATACCGCTGGTCTTCACCGCTTGCTTCGAACAACATCACCTGCGCACGTCCGCATATTCGCTTCCAGCGCACATTCAGTTCTTAGCTTCCACGCTTAGAACTCATTGTGACCGCATCTCTTTACAGGCTTTTGTTAACGAGCGTACGGCCTCAGCGCCGCTGCCAGCGTTCAGCCGGAGTCAATATCAGCTGGTGAACGATCAAGACCCGCCAGCGGTTCTTGAGTGGTCGCCTGGTTTGACCACCATCTCATCATCACAGCGATCACTTCGATTTCAGTCGCAGCCCTGCTGGCTTGTTGTCACCAGCCAGCCCGCAACATCGCCTCATAAACGTCATCTCCGTCATCAATGACTGCATCCGATTGAGCCGTAGTTCGAGCGTTAGATACTATTGTTAGCTAACGATCTGCTGCCGGTTGCAACTGCGTTTGCCATCATTTCCAGTAGCTGAGGCCCATTATCGCTCATTACTGGAATCCGCCGGGACAGGCGAAGGTGCCAGACAGCCAGCCTGGTCATCGCCGCCGTTTCAGCGAGCGCAGCCTGTCATCTTTGACCACCGACGGAGCTGCATGATCACGCTTGGACGCATGCCAGTTGCCCTTTCACCATTACCAGCCGTTGGTCAGTTACCAACATTTTACTATCGGCTCGAAGCCACCAGTAGTGATGAAATTTCATCATCGTCGTGTTGCATCAATATTGCCGTTCCGTCAGCACACGCACGGTCATCCGAAGACCTTTACGACACGCCTATTGCCGTCAGCCGGGTTGTTTAACCGGAGTTGGCTGATCAACTTCCAGCTTCGATTGCAGTATTCGCCACCGCATTTCATTTGCCTCGTTGATCGGGCGATCTTGCCGTCATACTGATGCCGACCGCCCAGTCATCGGCACTTTATTTCATGATGACCAGCCAGCGCATCAGCATTTGTTATAGCATGACTTTCTGCACCATTATTTTGCTATTGGTCATCGTCACTGGCTTCATCCGGGACAGCATTTTAGCTGTCAGGTCAGTTGTCGTCATCACCGCGCCGCCACGAATAGCCACCCGAGTTTTGTCTGAACAGTCGTGATACGAGCCTGATGGAGCTGGCGATCACTGATGCCCATCGCCAGCCATAGTCATATCTGCATCTGCACCAGCTTCTGTTCAGCCGCCGGACGAACACCGGAGCACGCACCAAATGTCTCAGGCGACTCAGAGCAGTCCAGATGATCTCAACTGGTCTGCCGGTCATCAGCCTTTGTTACTCAGGTTCATTGAGCGATTTTAATCATCGCGCCGACCAGATCTATACTGTAACTCTCAGCCGCTTGCGGCCCGGTTTGCCTCAGCAGCTCGCCGTCACCGTTAACCGGAGCTGTAAATTAGTTACACCGTTTTCTGCCCACCGATCATTATATTTAACTGCCGATTCACTTTGCAGTTCCTGATAGCTGGAGTTTTTGTCAGCCACAACGACTCAACAGCAGTCACCACTTTGTTATCTTCTCCATAGTTTGAACGTCGATTGCTATCACTGAGCTCAAAGACCATGAACGACGTCCAGACCATCAGCAGTTTCAGTATCTTTTTGGTTTTGCGCCGTCAGCTTGTCACTAACCGAACATCACCAGTCGATTGCCAGCAGTGACATCGTACCTTCCCCTTTATCATCACTATTTCGTCGTTCCACCGTAACCGAACTACCGAAGAGCGCCTGGTTCGACCCGAATGACCTCATTTGCCGTTATCGTCCGATTCACAGCACGACAACCACTTCGAGCCACCATTCGAGCGAAACCCGCCAGCTTTAAATTACCACCAGAGTCATTTCGCTTTACCGCCCACTTCAAAGACCACTATCGCCTGATTGCTCAGTTACCTGGCTGAAGCCATCTTTGAATATTACGCCGGTTTCACCAGAACATCTTTAGTTGCGAACAGTGGCATGAGGAGTTGCACCATTTCATAAGAAGGCGATTTCAGCAGAGCGAGTCGATCGGAGTTGTTGCACCCTCTTTGATAACTGGACATGGCCCGCCACCGTAAGCTGGCCACCTGTCAACGGGAGCCTCAGCCGCCGGGCCCCATGTCACCTTGTTGCAGCCTCACCTCACGTGAACCACAAGCCCACATTGTTCACCAACATAAATTTCATTTTTTTTGATCCAGCCAGCCTTGATAAGTTGAGCACCACTGTTAACATCTCGTCACCACCACCTCACGCCCACCACTCAGCGACGCCTGAGCTTTTGCGTCATTCGTCTTCATTACCGCCATTTCGTTCAGCCGCCAGTTACCGACGACGCCGAAGAGCCAATTTCGCCCGTTTGGGAACCTCGATGTCATCGTCGATGGTCATTCGTCAATCAGCCTTTTTCTGCCGCCTCATCAGTAACAATCCGCGACCTGCTTGCCCGCCATCTTGCGATGAGCCGTCATCAACAACATTATCTCTGAAGGATGGTTGCTTGCTGGCGACCAACGCTGCTCGCGGCGGCCGGCGCGATGACCACTACTGTCAGTTATCAGCAAATTACTGGAGTCCCATATTTGCCCTTTTGCTTATTGATCAACATTAACGTACTTGCGCCATCTTCATTATCCGTCAGTAATCTCAACAGCCCCATCTCCACCGTTTTACCGTCAATGACTGATCACGTCATCACGCATTCGTTGACGATACAGCGGAGTTTCGTCATCTTATACAGTTACCAGCGTCATTTTATTGGTCTTCACAACTAATCCTTGATCGCTCCAGTCAACACGCGACCGGTCTATTGTTGTTCCGGGTTACCACCGGTTTCATCTGCCGCCTGAACTTAACGCGAGCCCGAAATAAATACCAGTTGCCACTGGCGTCGCCAGTTCCACACGAGCTCAATCGTCAACATGTTATTACCAGCCTTTCATCGTTCATCATATTTCACGTGCCATCGTCGCGCTTTAGCTGATAAGTTAACGTTAAACTATTTTGACATCACCACTATTACTCCCCGGCACCGGAGAGCCAGAGAGTCGACATTGCTGCAACATTTGATAACAGCAAGCCTCAGCGTTGCGACAGTTACTACACAGACCACCACGGCAGCAGGCCTCAAGCTTCATCAGCTAATGACGCCCGTCGCCATCGTTTGGTTTTTGCAACGACAGAGGCCAGGCCTCAGCAACGTCGAAGCCGTCATTTATGCCGCGGTTAATTTCATCTACTAATCCGTTATTATGCGTTGTTCGTTACCGTTATGATCGAGCATCTGACATCACCGTTGTGCGTCCATATCACCACGGTTCCCCTTCCATCATTGCAGCCGTCAGTTTATCGTCATCAACATTTGTTTTACCCGAGCCTGAGCTCGATCGCAGCGCCCTCTCACCAACAGCTGTCATTCAGTATTCACTACCGGATATCGTTTCGTTCCGAACGACTCACGACAGGCTGCTGTCGACCGGATTGCTTGATCAACTTCTACTGTTGTATCAACATGGTTGCATCACGCCCTTCGATCATTGGTTTGCCGTCAGTTTTAATGAAGTTAGTCACCGTTTACTTATTCGGTTTGATTGATCGCAGACTGAAATTTCATCGGTCAGTCAGTACCATAACATCTTGCATCCGCCACCGGAGATTTATCTGGACGACCTCACGATTGCCTGTTCATGTCATCACCGTTATCAGGTCAACCGGAGTCATTTCGATACTTTGAGCCGTCATCACCGCTGTCAGACCACCAGCCGTCCCCTCACCTGACACCAGCGTCAGCTCATCGTCACTCCGCTTTGTCATCTTCAGCCTGACTGATCAGCAGCGACCGCGCCCCTCGCCCTGTTGCGTCAGCACCAATCAGTGCCTGGCCCCATCCTGTCCACCGGACATTCACCATCACCTTGTCACCGCCGGGCCGTTCGGTCAACCGGAGCGACGCCATCAACAATCAGCCTGCCGTATCCATGGTGCTCACCAGCCACCGACCCGCTGGTCTGAACCGTCGCTTTATTCGTTGGCCTGTAATGATGTAACACTCTAAAGGATTGATAGTATTTTGTGCTAGCATTTATATTGAACATGGCGACACTATTCAAATATAAATGCTAGCACAAGTGCGTATCAATCCTTTAGGTGTTGCATCGTTTGCAGGCCCAGCTGAGGGTAAAAAGCGGCGGTTTAGATGAGGGTCGTGGTGATGATGTTTATGAGCAGATACAACTCCACCAAGAGTATCATTGATGGCATCACTCCGTTGATACAAACAAACCCGAGCTGATGGCAAACCCAGATAAAGGTATCAAAGTCATTCAGATGAGCCAAATGGCTCCACTAAGGATGGTGAAAACAATTGGTACTACGTAACAACTGATGATAAAGGAAATTTTCGAAATCACTGCGATCCAATCAAACTGTGATAAAGTAAATGTTGAAGCAACTGATAAAGCTGGCAAACAAAGGTAATGGTGAAGGAACAGCTGGGTAGATACACACTGTTGTTGACAACAGCTCCAAAAAGTAGAAGTTGATCAGCTAACTCCAGTTGATACAAATAACCAGCTGATGGCAAACCCAGATAAGGTATCGTAAAGGTCATTCAGATGAGCCAGATGCTCCAGTGGTAGTTACTCAAAGATGAGTAAAACAATTGGTACTGGCACAACTGATGATAAAGGAAAATTTCGAAATCACTACTGATCCAATCAAACCAGTGATAAAGTAAATGCTGGAAGTAACTGATAAAGCTGGCAACAAAGGTAATGGTGAAGGAACAGCTGGTGATACAACTTATGTTGATACAACAGCTCCAAAAAGTAGAAGTTGATCAAGTAACTCCAGTTGATACAAATAACCCAGCTGATGGCAACCCAGATAAAAGGTATCGTAAAAAGGTCATTCAGATGAGCCAAATGCTCCAGTAGTAGTTACTAAAAGATGGTAAACAAACAATTGGTACTGGCACAACTGATGATACAGGGAAATTTCGAAATCACTACCGATCCAATCAAACCAGTGATGAAAGCAAATGTTGAAGTAACTGATAAAGCTGGCAACAAGGTAATGGTGAAGGAACAGCTGGTGATATGGACTTTAATGACAACGTAGCTCCCAGATGCTCCAGTCATAACAGAAGCTAACAGGATAACGCATTATGGCGGGAATTGAAACATGGTGGAAATGTATCTGGCATAAATGACGGCTTACAAATGACACATATCTGACATTTCGAAAGGTACTGCTGAGCCTTAATACAACTATCGTTCAAGAATGGTAACGATGTCATCGAAAGACATCATTGTAAAAGCCGATGGAAGCTGGGATTCTACACCAAAAACTCCCACTCTGCTGGATGGTGAGTAGAATGGTAGGCTATCCAACTGGATAAAGTAGGGAAACGTTAGTGTTCCATCAAACGTTGCAACACAATATCGATACCTTCATGTAACTACTCCAGTTGTCACAGAAATTATTGACGATGTAGCAGGTGGTATAGTAAATGGTGATGTCAAAAATGGTTTAACGAAACGATAACACTCCAACACTAAAAGGTGCATGCTGAGCCATTTGCCACACGTTACAGCCTATGAGAGACTGGTAAAGGCAAATATGCTTTGCGTTTATGCGTAGTGAGCTTATTAATGAATGGAACGTAAAGCCGACGCAATGGCAAACTCGCAATTCACAACACCTAAAACTAATCGATGGAAGCCATACATTTAAAAGTTCAAACAACAGATAGAGCAGGCACACTAGGCCCAGAGTCTAGTGTCGTTAGTGTAATGCAAGGATACAACAATAGAGCAATCCTAAAAGTTAGATTTGCATGAAGATACAGATAGGCCGATGCTGCTTAAGTGTTGCTGGAAGAAGCAGCTATAAAAGATGGCAAAGCTCACTCGGGTTATCGACATCCCAACAGATGGTAGCATAAAACAGCGCGGTGATGTGATCCAATCAATTGACGGCAAAGGCAATTAAGCTACGGTTGGAGATCACTGACGAGATGATAAAAGTGATGGCAAATTTGGTTAAGCACATTTACGTTGATATCAATAAGCTCAAAAGATCGGCAAATATGGGACTCCAGAGCATGATTTGCTGATGCAGCTGGCAATGTTAGTGAGTCGTCAAAGCTCAGCCTCTACACTTGACAGCGACAGTTTAGTCGCCAACTGCCAACTCCATCTATCACGCATTCCCAGAAGATAACGATCCAAAAGATGAGAAAATTTGATAAAGAAAATAAAGTTGGTGACAATGATGCTGGTAAAACAACAGCTGAAATTTCTATACCAAAAGATGGCAGTGTAAAACCAGTGTGATAAACTAGTTGTTACCACGAAAATGGTAAACAAAACAGAAAAACAATTGAGCAGTGATATCGACAAGGTAACATCAAAGTTCCAGTTGATCTAAACCTCCGTAAAGACAATACCATAACAGCAGAGATCATCAATCCAAATAACCCCAACGACCCGTGCAAGCGATAGCAAGGTAATAGGTGAAGATAGTGAAAAATAAAGCTCCAGAAGTCTCACAATCACTGAAGTAATTGATGATGTTAAGGGTGTGCAAATCAAACGAAGATGCTAAAGGTGGTTTAACAAAATGATAGTACTCCAACTATCAAAGGTACTGCAAAAGCTGGACTGCAAGTAGAAATTTATGATGATGGCACAAGATAGGTGAGACAATAGCTAAACCTAATGGTTCAAGTGGAATTTACAACCCAGAACTTACTAAACAAGGTGAGCATAATTTACAGCAACTGCTGAGAATACATTTGGTAAGAGTGGCTTGCCAATGAAGCTACAATTGATCTTGATAACAGTCTCAGTTATCAAAGAAGTTACAATAACTCCGATCGATACTTCTGCTAAAGCCGATGATACAGCAGAAGCAACTCTTATAGTAGGTGTTACAGATACTCCTCATGCTACTGTTATAGCTAAAGATAAAGATGGAAATTTCTTGCGTAGAGCCGACGCTAATGATAAAGGTGGCTTTGTTATAGATGCTAAACCCTGTTAATCCAAAAGTGCGACAAAGTGGTCTTTGAAGCGACTGATAGCTGGCAATACTAGTGAAAGTGACTGAAGCTGGCGATTTAACTCATCCAAAATGATCATACAGCTCCAAAAGTAGATATCGATACTGTAACTCCAGTAGATGAGACTAACCCATCAGATGGCAACCCAGATAAAGGTATCGTAAAAGGTCATTCAGATGAGCCAAATGCTCCAGTAGTTGTTACTGATAAGGACGGCAAAATAATTGGTACTGGCACAACTGATGATAAAGGAAATTTGATATCACTCACTAGCCCAATCAAACCAGTGATAAAGTAACAGTTGAAGTAACCGATAGCTGGCAACAAAGGTAAAAGATACTGAAACTGCTGGTGATAGGGATATCATTCATAAAGATCTTCCAGAAACCTAGTAATAACTGATGTAATCGATGACGTTAAGGGCTGGTGGAGAAGATACTAAAGTGGGCAATGTTCTTGATGTTGAAGGTCATCTAATCAAACGACAAAACTCCAACCATCAAGGGAACTCGCAAAAGTTGATCAACAGTTGCATCATGACAATGGTAAAGTTGAGATCGGTAAAATAGAAAAAGCAGATGCCAACTGGGAATCTACAACCCAGTTCTTACTAAACAAGGTGAGCATACCTACAGCAACTGCTGAGAATAACTTGGTAAGAGCAATACCAAGCAACGAAGTTACAATCGATCTAGACTCAATCGCTCCAAAACTGATAGCGTTAAAATCACTCCAATAGATACAAATAGCAAAGCTGATGATACAGCAGAGCTAACTATGGAACAGGTCATAGCAGATACTCCAAATGCTGAGATATTATTTAGAGATGGAGACAACAACATTATAGGAAAAGGTCACGCTAACAGTGCAGGTGACTTCGCACCAATCCAGATAAAGCTGTTCAGCTGTGTACTCCAGTATTTGTCCAAGCAACAGACAAAGCTGGTAACGCAGGTACAGATATGGCTATAGCTGGCAAATATAGAGCATCCAAATGACTACAGCTCCATCAGAGCCAGCTATCACAGTTTGTTGAAGATGTAAACCAAAGATGGCAACCAAACTAAAAGCTGAAAAACAGCAGTGATGGTGATAACGCTAATACAACAGCCAAAATTTTCTGTCCCAACAGATGCAGTAGTAGGCGATGTTATCAAATATACTGTAAATGGTGGTGCAGAAGAGTCTCATACTATAACAAATGCTGATAAAGCAGCTGGTCATGTAGATAAAAGTACCAGTAACTGATGGTCAAACATCATGTAACAGCTAAGATCGTTGATCAAGCAGGTAATGCTAGCAAAGAAGCATCTGGTAGTATAGATGTTGATACTCACAGCCCAAAAAGCAGAAGTTGATCGGCACCCAGTTGATACAAATAACCCAGCTGATGGCAACCCAGATAAAGGTATCGTAAAAGGTCATTCAGATGAGCCAAATGCTCCAGTAGTTGTTACTGATAAGGACGGCAAAATAATTGGTACTGGCACAACTGATGATAAAGGAAATTTCGAAATCACTACTGATCCAATCAAACCAGTGGATAAAGTAAAATGTTGAAGTAACTGATAGCTGGCAACAAAGGTAATGGTGAAGGAAACAGCTGGCAATATAGAGCATCCAAATGATCATACAGCTCCATCAGAGCCAGCTCATCACATTTGTTGAAGATGTAACCAAAAGATGGCAACTAAAATAAAGCTGAAAAACAGCAGTGATGGTGATAACGCTAATACAATAGCAAAAATTTTCTGTCCCAACAGATGCAGAGTAGGCGATGTGATCAAATATACTGTAAATGGTGGCACAGAAGAGTCTCATACCATAAGTGTAGCTGATAAAAATGTTGGTCATGTAGAAATAAAAGTACCAGTGTGAGATGGTCAACCTCAAGCGTAACAGCTAAGATCGTTGATCAAGCTGGTAATGCAAGCAAAGAAGTATCTAGCAGCATAGACTCAGACTCTTACAGCTCCAAATGTCAAGATCACAGAAATCATTGATAATGTAGAGGGTGGCGTTTATAAAGGCAATGCTGTAGATAATACAAATGACAACAAGCCAACTATAAAGGGTACAGCTGATGCAACCAAGAAGTAGTCCTTTATGATAACAATAAAGAGATGGGTAGAGTTACAGCTGACAAGGATGGCAACTGGGAATTTGAAAACCAAGCGACTATGAAAGAGCCACTAGCAGATCTTGTTGGTCGTGTTCACGCTATAAAAGCAGTAGTGACAGATGCAGCTGGCAACACTAGCGAAGCAACTTCTGCACTAGAAGCTGACTAGCAACCATCGGTGCTCCAAAAAGTATCTATGAAAAGAAGATGCAGATCACAATGGAGTTCTAAGCGTAGAAGAAGCCAAGAATTTAAAAGATAGTAAGATCCACTGGGAAGTAGATATACCAAAAAGATGGCACTGTAAGCGCAGGTGATGTTCTTTCAGCTACCTGGAAAAAGATGGTAAGTGGAAGACCGAAAAGTATTATCAAATGACGATCTAGGTAAAAGCTTTGAATACGAAGCAACTTTATCAGGAAAACACTTCGAAAGCCCAAGCTATAGAATAGTCGATCTAGTTGGTAACCAAAGCACAGCTATACATGCTAACGTACAACTTGACAGCGAATTTAGTCGACAACCAAGCAAACCCATCTATCACATTCTGCAGAAGATAATGATCCAAAAGATGGCAAAATCTCTGATAAAGAAAAATAAAGCTGGTGACAATGATGCTGGTAAAACAACAGCTGAAATTTTCTATACCAGAGATGGTGTAAAACCGTGTGATAAACTAGTTGTTACTGATGAAAACGGTAAACAAACAGAAAAAACAATTGAGCAAGGTGATATCGACAATGGTAACATCAAAGTTCCAGTTGATCTAAACCCAGGTAAAGACAATACCATAACAGCAGAGATCATCAATCCAAATAACCCTAACAACCTGTGCAAGGATAGCAAGGTAATAGTGAAGATAGTGAAAATACTAAAGCTCCAGAAGCTCCAGTAATCACCGAAGTAATTGATGATGTTAAGGGTGGTAATTTTCAACGAAGATGTTAAAGGTGGCTTAACAAATGATAGTACTCCAACTATCAAAAGGTACTGCAAAAAGCTGGATCAAAAGTAGAATATGATGATGGCAATAAGATAGGTGAGACAATAGCTAAACCTAATGGTTCATGGGAATTTACAACTCCAGAACTTACTAAACAAGGTGAGCATAAATTTACAGCAACTGCTGAGAATACATTTGGTAAGAGTGGCTTAAGCAATGAAGCTACAATTGATCTTGATACAAAGACCGAAAAGCCGGTTATTAAAGAGATCATTGATAATGTTGAAGGTGATACAGGTGACATAAGTTCTAAAAATAACTGACAATGACAACACTCCAACACTCAGGGTGCTGAAGCTGGTGCAACCGTCGATATCTATGTAGATGGCAGAAAAAGCTGGTAGTGTAGAAGCCAATGATAGGGTGAGTGAGTACAACTGGTAAACTAAGTGATGGAGACCATAGATTCTATGTAGAGGCAACAGATAAAGCTGGCAATGCAAAAAGAACTGATGTTGAAGCCATAAAAGTAGATACTAATCCGTGCCAGTAGCAATCACTAGCGTAACAGATGACAACGGTGATGACGCTCTAAACGGTGCTTATGAGGAAAGTTAGACAACAGATAACACTCCAACTATAAACGGCTTTTGCAGAGCCTTACCAACTGTAACTGTTAGTGTAAAAGACAACAAAAGGTAGTATGGAGGGTGAAGTTTATGAAGATAGCCTTGGTAACTGGTCTATTACAGCAGATGTTTACCAAATGATGGTGACTCAGCACAGTTGAAGCTACTATGCAAGACTATGTCAAAAATCCAGTTCAAAAACTCAAACGTTGTGCTTAACAGTTGATACTGCAACAGATATAACTAGAGATCAAAGAGATCGTTGACGATGTAGCTGGTGGCGTAGTAAACGGTGATGTCAAAATGGACCAACTAATGACACACCCCAACCTCCAAAAGGTAGTGCTGAAGCTGGTGCAGATATAAAAGTATTTTGTTGATGGTAAGATAGCAGGTACCACAAAAGCAGCTTTTGATGATAGCAATTTACCCTAGAACTAAACTGATATGACGCGAGCATAAATTTGTTGTAGAAGCGACTGATAAACTAGGACATAGTGCTAAATTGTCGAAGCAAGCGATGTTGATACAACTATTGGTGAGCCTAAGATAAAATTTGTTGAAGATATTAATGGAGATGGCAACCCAGCACAAAATGAGCTTCCTGCTGTTGGTTTAACTGATGGCAAGCTTTTCATTGCAGTTGAGATACCAAAAGATGGTACTCAAAAGCTGGTATACTTTTCAAGTATATGGAACAGATGGTAAATAAGATGTAGTAACACTAAGCGATGCTGATATAAAAGAAGGCTCTATTTACAAGTAGTGACTTTAGCAAGAATATATCAGAGATGGGTCGGATTTGTAAGCCAACCATATAGATTTGTTGATCCCGCTGGCAATGAGCCGTGGGCATACTTGAAAGTATAAAACTGATGCTACTCGCGCCTAAAGTTCCAGTCATCATTGATGCGATAGATGATGTTAAAGGTGGCAATTTAACGAGAATGTTCTTGGTGTAAATAAAGGCCTAACTAATGACAACACCCAACTATCAAAGGTACAGCAGAGGCAAATGCTAAGGTAGAAATTTACGATACGGTAATAAGATCGGCGAAACAAGAGCCGATAGTGATGGCAAGTGGAGCTTTCACGCCAAACGGAAGCGTAACTCTTCCTGATGGTGAGCATAGCACAACTGCGGTTGCTGTAAATGTTATCGGAAGAAGCTCAGCTGAGTGCTGAAGCTAAGCTAATGGTCGATACTGTAACACCTAAGCCAACAATTGATGCAATCATTGATAACAAAGAGGTGGTAATCCCATGAAGATGTTAGATGATGTAACAAATGACAATAGACCAACATTCAAAGGTGAGCGCTGAGGCTAAATGACAGTTGAACCTTTGATAATGGTAAGAGCATGGGAACAACAAAAGCAAATGATCAAGGAGAATGGACACTAAGACCTGCAGAAACCAATGCCTGATGGAAAATATGAGATAGTTGCGAAAAGCAACTGACCTAGCAGGAAACGAAAACTGGTCTAAGGGAGCATATTCAAAAGTAGATACAGATGCTGGTACCGTTGAGATCACGGCTGTTATCGATGATGTCAAAGGTGCAATTTAATGAGAATGTTCTTGGTGTAGATGGTACTTGACAAAACGATAGTACCCAACTATCAGCGCACTGCAAAAGTGGATCAAGGGTTGGAAATTTAGTGACAATGATAAGTATATAGGTAGTGCAATCTGCAGATAGCGACAATGGTACTTGGACATTTGACAACACCAACCTTACTGAGCAAGGTGAGCATAATTTACAGCCAAAGCTATTAATCAAAATGGTACCACTAATCCAAGCAATGTGGCAAAAATCATTCTTGACACTGATATTGATATCAAATTAACAGAGGTTACCCAATAGCTGAAGGAACACCGGTGCACATATCAGTACACCCAACTATTATCATGAATACAATTAGCAGAGGTAATCATATTCCGACTACAACTGGCGATGACCACGTAAAAGTAAAAGACTGGGTAAGTAATCGTGCTAATATCAATTCATGCGATGGTAATGATACTTTAGCTATAGGTGGATTGAGTTGAGAACGGCGTGGTTATTAATGCTGGTAGAGGAAAACGACAAGCAAACCATAGGCAAACACCTAAAAAGAATCTTTTGTTAATCTAGGTGAAGGTGGTGCCACTATAGTTAGAACCCGCATCGCTGGCATATCAGACGAGATTAATGCCGCATTTATAATTAAAGATAAAAACGGCTTGAAAATTGGTGATGGCAAAAACTGATGCTGATGCACTTTGATATGTTTATCGACAAAGCTATCAAACCCAGTGAGAAATTCAGTGTAGAGATAGTCGATGCAGCTGGTAATAAAGCTAGTGATAGCAAAGGCAGCAGTCACATAGAAGTGAGCGGAGTACGCTACCATGCGATAACGAGCTAGATGTTGGCACAACTGTACATGCTGCTACTGTTTTAGCTGGAAATGGTAATGACTTAGTAGTTGTTGGCGAGAAAAGGCAAACCAGATGGCTATATAACAGCAAAATTCGAAGATCGATCTAGGGCGAAGGAGATAATGAGATCAGAGTTCGCACAAATATAGATCACTCTGAGATCAAACCCGGTAGTGGTGATGATATAGTCAATGTTGGGTAAATGGCATCGATGGTTATATACACATGACACTCAAAGTTGAACTAGGCGATGGCAAACAATAAAACTCAAACTGTTGGTACAAACATTGATCATTCTGAACCAAACTGGTAGTGGTGATGATATAGTCAATGCTGGTGTAAAATGGCATCGATGGTTATATAACAGGACACTCTAAAAGTTGAACTGAGGTGCTGGCAATGATTTACTTAACGTTCGCACAAATATTGATTGCTCAACTGTTGATACTGGTACTGGTAATGACGTAGTAAAAGTAGGTGGTTATATCCATAGCTCTAAAGTTGATCTAGGGCGCAGGAGACGATACTTTATCTATTGCAAAGTAGACCCAAATAACAGCAAAGTAGATAGTGGAACTGGTTATGATAAGTTAGTATTAGAAAAGCTGACAAGTCTGTAAACCTAGCGATATCTCAAAATTTGCTAAGACTTTGAAGAGCTTGAGATATCTGAGCTAAAAACACTACTCTAAAAAGTTGGCATCAAAGATGTCTTAGATATGACTGATGATAAAAATACACTAAAAATCACAGGCGATAAAGGTGATACAGTTGATCTAAAAAGGCTAATGGATGGCATCAAGGTGCTTCAGAAGATGGTTACACAACATACAAACAACACCGTAACTATTCAAATCAAAGACGAGATCCACGTTATTCAGTCTAAAAATATAAAGCAAGGCAGGAGTCTGCCTTGCTTTGAATCTGTTGCGGTGAAGGAGTTTGTATGCAAAGCGAGAAGACAAAATTTACTTGATGAAGTAAATGAAACAATAGATTTTATATTTAGAACCTGTAACAGAAATGGCGGCACGAAGAAGGCTTTAGAAGATAAAAAGCTAAGTAGAGAATTTTAAAAGATAAATTTAAATCGATCTTTTTCGTAATTTCGGCCAGATAGATGAGGCTAGTTTTAAGAGTGCGATCCTTGCAAATGAGGAAGCAAAAAGAGCTAAACGAGATAGCGATGGCTCTTGAGATAGACGAAGATGTAAGCTTGCTAGAGCTAGAGCGAGCGATAGGGGTTTTGACCTAATTAGCGTCAAAGAAGAACTTTATAAATTTCAAAATAATAACTAATACACTTCGGTGTAGAGGGGTCTCACACCAAAATAATAACTAAACACTTCTGGATCGATAACCATCGCTCTATAAGCGACATCATCTCTTGATGCAGAATCCACATCCATCTCAAATTCTATATCATTTGTCTTTGGGTCGATCTCGACTAAGACCATCTTGATAGTCTTGTCAGGGCGTAGTACTACATTTGAGCTTGAGATAAAGTAGGTGTTTTTATCCTTTTTGCCACTCGACGTTGCTGGTGACTGCACTATAAAAGTCAAAGCCACGCTCCTTGCCAAACTGCCAAGTCTGCTCAACCGTGCCCTTTTCTCATCTATCTTGTACTCAACCGCACGGGAGTATTTATCTCTTTAAAGGCTGGCTGCTCCATGCCTCTAGCATCGCCATTGTCAAAGACGCTAGGTGTTTTATGTCGCCCTTGTTTTCGTATCTTGGCGTTAGCCATGCGGTGTCTGTGTCTCATGACCAGTCAACTCGCCCTCGCATTTTTGAGTTTTCACTTTTATCTTGTTACCTTTACTATCGACTGGAGTTAGCACTTTTGCTTTAAAGTCCTCGCTCCAGCCCTCAGGAGAGGCTAGTATCCATTTTACTTTCTTGTCGCGTCCTATCTTTACGATGCCTTGGTGACGAAGCGAAAGGATGATGCTATCATCGCTCTCATCATACGAGATCGACTACATGTGCCCAGTTTCTGCCTGCGCCAGTGGAGGTGACATCGCCAAATGGCTGATCATCACTTATCTTGATCTCTTTTGCGTCCATGTCTATGTTTAGGCAAACAGCCCTAGCATCAAGCGCTTTTATGAGGTTGCTGCGATAAACGTTGTTGCCAACAATTTCATTTAGATCCCACTCTTCACCACCTTGCCGGTGTTATCGACCTCGATGATGTGGTCTCTTATGGTGTGAGAAATTTTCGCCGTTTTTGTGGTGGTAGTTGTATTTTGCTACTCTAAGAAGTGCGTGATCATCTTTTAGTGGCATCACCTCGTGGCTTAGATCGATGTAGCCTCTAGGTAGTGGGCGGTTGTAAAGTTTCTTTTCCCATTAGATCATATCTAAGATATCTTTGAGCCATGCCAAAGCTGATATCGCCGTTTTTGAGCTGATGAAAGCCCATCATCATGCCCCCATCCATCACTCTGCGCTCGCTGCGGTCGTAAAATTTCTGATAGTCAAGGTACCATCTGACCTCACCCTTGGTATCTACGATGTAGTTTTCGGTAAAGTCATTCCAGCTAGCAGCCCCGCCATTTTCCAATCAAGCGGTTTATAGACGCTTGTTATTGTGTTGTTTATGAGATAGAGCCTGCTAAAGGCAGGATCAACCTTTTGACTCGAGTTTTTTGCATGTGTGAGAACCTAAAATCACGGCTATATGTGACGATAGGTTGGGCGTAAATTTTATATGTCTCAACCTTTTTAGCTCCGTTAAATGTATAACTAAGCACGACCTCGTTTAGATAGTCTGGATAAAGTCCCCAAATAGGCACGCCATCATGCGTGAGCAAGGCATGCTCTGAGACGTTGTAGTCGATATCTATGCCGCCATCTGGCTTGCCCTTTACTTTGACGTGTATATCTTTTGATGTCCTTGCCAGCTCTATCGATGATAGCAGTTAGTGGCGATACATCGTATGGGTTTATAAAAGACTGAGCCAAGCTCTCCTTGAACCTTTACTTGATGAGCTAAGACTCCAGCGTTTAGTGGAACACTCAAAAGCCAAACCACTCACCAAAACAGCCGCAAGGGCAACTGAACCTAAGAAATTTCTTGCTCATTTTCGCTCCTTTGTGAAATGTAATGATATCTTACTCACCCATTTCACACAAAACTAACGCTTATATAAAAAGAGGCTTAAGTAAATTTATAAAGAAGTCGTTTTTAAGAGGTAAAATAAAGAAGAATTTAGGAGCAAATGCCCCTAAATTTTTAGTTATTTGCGTCAAATTTTCTTAAGAGAAAAAGAGAACAAATTTGTAGCTAATAACAGCGTTACTGGCCAAAGTATCAAAAATTCCTGCTTCTAACATCTTTTATCCTTAGTATGCGTGATGATCGTTTTTGATCTCATCTTGCGTGATCTTCTTGCTATCTATCGCTCTCCAAACTACGACGATATAGGCAAGCACGAAAGGCACTAGCAAGCCAACATAGGCCATAACGCCAAGTGTGTAGTGGCTTGAGCTTGCATTTTTGATAGTTAGCGAGCCAGAAAGGTCGCTAAATGACGGATAAAATGCAGTGCCATTTAGTCCTGTTATCAAAAATAGCGCGGTTACAGCAAGCGTTACGCCAACGCCATAAGCAGAGATCCCACGGATGCTTTTTGTAAATGCCCTTGGAAAATCCCCAACAAGCACCAAAAAGCACACCAACAAGTAGTAGCGCGCCAGCGACAGGCATCTCGATCAAATTTATAGCGTATTTGTAAGCAACAAGGCTAACTACGCCGTTTGCGTCGTATGCAAAGCCATCTTTTGTAAGTATCCAAGCAAGAAATCCTAAGAAAAATGGCAAGAAAAGCACGGTATTGATAAGTAGCTGTTTTCGTAGCGTTTTGTATACTCGCCATCAGCTATGTTGTTTATAAGATATAAGCAGCCACCTACGCGAGATAAGAAAAACATCGCTATGCCAAGCAAATACAAGTAAGGATTTGCCAATGCCTCAAGACCGCGAAATGGAGTTTTCCACTCGACAAAGTTATGCTCATTTAGCATAAAGTCGCTACCACTAAAAATGTACTAACCGCCATACCGATAAGTATAACGCCAAGTGAGCCATTTATGAAAAAAGGAGAAATTTCATAAGTTCTAGCTCCTCAAAAAGTTATCAGGCTTTTTGCGGTACTCGTAGCTTACAGCTTGGATGATAAAGCAAAACAAAATAGCCAGCCAAACCCAGTAAGCGCCACCAAAACTAGTAGCGTAAAAATAGCGGGAATGCCGCAAAGCACGCGCCACCAAACATAACAAGCGTCGTAAATGTAAGCTCCCATTTTCTACCGATAGAATTTATGAGCATATCTTTTTTAAGCTCGTCTTTGCCAAGGCTAAAGATGAGCGACTGACCGCCTTGAACAAACATCATAAATACCAAAAGTCCGCCAAGAAGGCTAACTATAAACCACCAATAAACTTTGTAAATTTTTCTAGCTTAAACTATGCATGATCGTTAAATCCTATCTTTATTTGCTTAAGCATGATCTTGATCTCGGCTATCAGCAAGACCGTAAATAAAACAGCAAATAATATAAATGAAATTTTGACATTTGAGTCAGATAAATTTGTAGCTCCTACGCCAACGGTCATGAGATCTTGTATCGCCCATGGCTGACGGCCGACCTCTGCTACTATCCAGCCAGCCTCAGCTGCGATGTAGCCAAGCGGTATGGTAAAGAGGCAGATCCACAAAAATGCTCTTATGTTTTCAAATTTATATTTTCTTGAGAGATTTAGATAAAGAGTGATAGCAAAAGAGCTATGAAATATGTGCCAAGTGCGACCATGATGTGGAAGCTATAAAAATGTAAGCCCAACTGGCGGTACAGCCTCTTTTGCATCTTTAAGATAGCCATATCCTAAGAAATTTAGGGTTGTCTCTCAAATTTGAAAGCGAAGTTTTCACTAGGCTCTCGTCATTTGCTTTTTGGCCTCTTTGTAGTTTTTAAGAGCTTCGATGGCTACTTTGCCCTTTTGCCATCTTCTCTTCTACGCTTATTAGATTGTGCTCGCTGTTGCCGTAAAAGTAGGTCGTTTATGCTCGGTGTAAATGAGTCAAGCTCTCTGTTTTGCCATGATGCCAAGTGCGTAAGGCACCTTTATCTCAAGCAAAAATGCATCGCTCTCATCGCCAAGCTTTTTAGCTGGGTTTAAAATGCCAGCAGCAACTAAGCCAGCGTTGGTCTCGCCCTTGTAAAGTCCCTCCATGGCTGCTAGCTTCATAGGCTGTTTTTGAGCTGCAAGATATGCGCTCTCATCGCCGCTAAGTAGTAAAAATGCCGATGTGATAAGGCCAAATGCGCTAGCAACGACAATACTTTTTAGCTAGCAAGATGTGGCGTTTTTGGATCAAAAACCAAGCAGAAAATCCCTATCACAAAAAGAGCTGAGATAGTGTAGCCGCTAGTTACTGTGTGTAAAGAAAATTTAGTTATACCAAGTGGATTTAGCGCGACTTCGAAGAAATTTCTTCCATCTCCATTCTAGCGGTATCTGCGTTACATTTCATGCCTATTGGATACTGCATCCAGCCATTTGCGATCAAGATCCAAAGTGCGCTTAAATGTGAACCGATCGCAACAAGCCAAGTTGAAAAATAGGTGAAATTTCTTGCTAACTTTATCCCAGCCAAAAACATAATGGCAAAAATGTGCTCTCCATGAAAAAAATGCTAGAAGCCTTCAATCGCAAGTGGAGCGCCAAATATATCGCCGACAAACCAGCTATAATTCGCCCAGTTTGTACCAAACTCAAAACTCCATGATGATACCAGTTGCCACGCCAATGGCGAGTATACCAAAGAGCTTTAGCCAAAATTCGTTATCTCAAGCCGGGCTTTGTCACCAGTTTTGACATATATCGTCTCCATAATGGCGATGATAAAACTTAGCCCTCAAAGTGAGCGGGACAAACAAAAAGTGGTAAATGGCAGTCAGCGCAAACTGAGCCCTAGACCAATCAACAAAAATCCATCTCAGACATTTTATTCCTTTATTAAGTTACGAATTACAATTTCGCTTTTTCTTCGTCGGTTTGAGAAATTTGGTATTAAGAGTTTCATCAAAGACGAAGACCTTTAATATCCCAAACATAACGATAAGCTTTTTATCGCTATGAGAAGCCATAGTTCTTTGCCTATTTTCATGTTTTTAAAAGCCGTCTATATATAAAGAGGCGATGTTTTTTTAAAGCAGTTTTTTAATCATGATGTCGAAGTCTATAACAAAAACTTAAAGAATAATTTTTAAAAAATTGCAAGATTAATGCCTTACTAAATATTTAAGGGGTATAATCGGCAGATTAAAAAAATAACTAAAGTTAAGAAGTTTTGATGGCAAAAGAGACGAAGTATATTTTTATCACAGGTGGCGTTTTAAGCTCACTTGGAAAAAGGCATCGCAGCTGCGTCTATCGCGACATTACTTAAAAATTCTAGGGCTTAAAAGGTGAGCGTTTTAAAAGCTGACCCATATATCAACGTAGATCCGGGGCACGATGAGCCCACTAGAACACGGCGAAGTCTTTGTCACAGACGATGGCGCTGAAACAGACCTAGATCTTGGTCACTACGAGAGATTTTTAGATGAGAGCCCTAAGTCAGGACAATAACTTCACAACAGGCAGAGTTTATAGCTCGGTTATCGAAAAAGAACGACGTGGCGACTACCTTGGAAAGACTATAGCAAGTGATCCCTCACATCGTTGGCGAGATCGTTGATCGTATCAAAAAGCAGGCGAGGGGCAAAGATGTGCTAATAGTTGAGATAGGCGGAACAGTTGGTGACATCGAGGGACTACCATTTTTAGAGGCGATAAGAGCGCTAAGAGTAGAAGTTGGTAAAAAAAGAGCGCTAAATATCCACCTAACGCTCGTGCCATTTATCAAAAGTAGCTGGTGAGCTAAAAGACAAAGCCAACCCAGCACAGTGTAGGCGAGCTAAGACGCATCGGCATAACCCCAGATATCATCATCTGCAGATCTGAAATGCCACTAAATCGCGAGCTAAAAGATAAGATCGCAGCAAGCTGTGGCGTAGAGAAAAACTGCGTCATAGAAAGCTTAGACAGCGCAAGTATATATCAATCCCACTCTCATTTTTAAAGCAAGACATTTTAGTGCCGATCGCTGAAAGATTTGAGGCTTTGGTGAGCTAAAAACCAGACATGGCAAACTGGGATAGCCTAGTAAAAAGGATCATCGCCCCAACAAACGAAACCACAATCGCCTTTGTAGGCAAATATATCGATCTAAAAGAGAGTTACAAGAGCCTAACTGAGGGCATCATCCACGCTGGAACAATTGGACGCTAGGGTAAAGTTTACGCTGGATAGATAGCGAAAAGATAGAAGAGAGTAATGTAAATGAGCTTTTTAAAAGGACGTGGATGGCATCTTGGTGGCTGGCGGCTTTTGGAGAAAGAGGCGTTTTTAGGCAAGATGCAGGCCATAAACGGGCTCGTGAGAATAAGATCCCATATCTTGGGAATTTGCCTTGGTATGCAGCTGGCACTAATCGAGTTTGCAAGGGATGTTTTGGGCTTAGAAGATGCCATTCTATGGAGTTTAACAAAGAGTGCAAAAATCCTATCATATATCTAATAGATAGCTTCATCGACGCTCACGGCAAAAAGCAAATAAGAACGCACACAAGCCCACTTGGTGGCACTATGAGGCTAGGTGCTTATAACTGCGACATCAAACCAAAGACGCTTTTAGCTGAGTTTATGGCAACGCAAAGAGCGTAAAAGAGCGCCACCGCCACCGCTACGAGGCAAATCCAAAAATACAAAGAGACCTTTGAAAAGGCTGGTCTAATAGTAAGTGGCGAAAGCGACGGACTAGTAGAGGCGATCGAGCTAAAAGGCCATCCGTGGTTTGTAGGGCGTGCAGTGTCACCCTGAATTTACTAGCCGCTTAACTAGACCAAACCCTGTGATACTAGGATTTATAAAAAGCAAGCTTGGCTAATCACGTAAAATGATAAATTGGCAAGCTTTCGCCAAATTTTCTCTTTACATTTCTCTCATTTTTACTTCAATTTACAATGGCTAATTTATAAAGAGTATCAATTTAACAAAAAGTTTTTGCCCTAAAAATCTTACTTTCAATGAAAATTATAAGAAATTAAATTTCAAAAAAGATATAATCAAAGCATTCAAAATAAAGACGAAAAGATTACGATGAGCATTTTTGTTGCCAGATTTCTGGCAGTTTGGGCGTAAATTAAGTGAGCAAATAGCATTAGTAAAAAGTTGGCAGGGCGTCAAAAAGTCCTTGCCAAAGCTATGTTAACTAAAGAGGATATTAGGGAATTTACTAGCACGTAGATTTTGTAACGACATACACAAAAAAACTTAGTGAAATTCCAAACGCCAAGCGCTCTAAAGGATATCTACAAAGGCGCTAATCGCATCAAAGAAGCGATCGAGAGAAACGAACATATTGCCCATTGTTGGCGATTATGACGTTGATGGCGTGGTTTTCAAGTGTGATTTTAGCCGAGTTTTTGATGATCTTGGCGTAAAAAAACTACCTAGTAAAGATCCCAAACCGCTTTAAAAGACGGATACGGCTTAAACCCTGAGATCATCGACGAGCTTGCAAGCGATGTGAGTCTAATAATCACTGTAGATAACGGCATCTCGGCTAATGACGCCGCTGCTATCTGCAAAGAAAAAGGCATCGATCTCATCATCACAGATCACCACATGCCACCAGCCATTTTTGCCAGAAGCCTACGCCATAATCAATCCAAAACAAGAGGACTGCAACTTTCCAAATATCGAAATTTTGCGGTGCTGAAGTGGCTGGTATTTGGTTGGAGCGCTAAAGGATGTTTGCAAGCTAAACTACGATATGAGCAAGTTTTTAGAACTTTTTAGCCATCGCGATAATAGCTGATATGATGGAGCTAAGAGATATGAACAGGATGCTTGTTCGCATGGGTATTTGCAAGCTAAATGCCTCGAAGCGCTCGGCATTTTGCGTCATAAAAGAGTTTTACGGCAAGGATAAATTTGAGTGTGATGATATCAGCTTTCTTATAGCGCCTCTTATAAATTCAGCCGGACGCATGGACGATGCGATGAACTCATTTAACTTCTTGCGTGCAAAAAGCATCGAAGAGGCTTACAACTACCTTGATACGATTATCGAGTTTAACAACTCCAGAAAAGAGGAGGAGCGCCAACTTTTTGAGTGCTCACTAAAGGACGTAAAAGAGGACGATGAGGTCATCATCACTTGGGGAGAGCAGTGGCATGAGGGCGTGATAGGCATCGTGGCTAGCCGCTTGGCAAAGCACTTTGCAAAACCAGCTATCGTCTTTAGCATCGATAAGGGCCGCGCAAAAGGCAGTGCTAGAAGCGTTGGCAAAGCTTGATATCTTATCGTTAATCGCAAGTCACGAAGATCTGCTAACAAGCTACGGCGGTCACAAAGGTGCAGCAGGGCTAACTCTTGCGCCTGAAAATTTGGAAAAAATTTGAAGAGGCGATAAATAAAAGCTGCTCATGCCTAAATATGCAAGAGTGCAAAAAGCTCGGACGAACTACTTGGTGACATAATGCCAAGCGAGATCGACTTTTGAACTACTTGAGTACAGGAATTTTATGAGCCGTATGGACAGAAAAATCCGCGCCCAGTCTTTAAGATAGAAAAACGCTGTCGTGAAGAACGAGAGGCTCATAGGCAGGGATCAAAACCACTTAAAAACTAATCTTGCAAAAGACAACAAAAACGCTTGAGGCGCTATTTTTAACTTCACAAGGCACGTTAGAGTAGGCGAAATGATAGATATCATCTTTTGTGTATCTAAAAATTCGTTCCGCGGTCTTGTTACGCCACAGCTTCTCATAAGAGAAATTTTATAGCATTTTGCCTAGTCGTTTGAAATGAACGACTAGGGTGTTACTTTTTAATAATTCAGAAATTTTATAAATTTATCTTTATAAATCCCAAAAATACGAACTTTATAAACAAAAGTAATTTATCAATGCTTATTTAATATTATAAATTAATAATATTTTTAAATAAAAATCCGTAAAATTACATTTACATTATATTTTTAAAAGGATTGAAAATGAAAAGTTCATTTTTGAAAGCTAGCATGATTGCATGTGCGGTTTGCTCATTTGCTATGGCAGAGGGAGCATTTATTGGTTACGAGGGCGGATACTCTTTTGCGTCAAACTGGAAAGAAAAACAACAGACGGCGAGAGCGCAAGCGTTAGAAAAGGTCAATTTAACAGCGGCGTAAAAGCTGGTTATGATTTTTGACAGCTTTAGAGCTTACGGTGCTTATTTTTATAGCTTTCAAACAAAAACAAATAGAAGACGATGATGACAGATTTACTGTTAAATGGAAAAAGCATAGCTTACTAGCTGGAGTTGATTACACTCCAAGCATCACTGAAGACATTAAACTTGTTGCAGGTGGCTACACTGGTGTATCTAGACTTTTGATAAGCAGAGATGACGAGAATAAAAATTCTATGACACAGGATTTGTTTTAGGCGCTCAATTGGTGCTGAGTACCTACTTGATCAAAAACAACATCCTAGAAGCTGGCATGAAGACTGACTACACTTTCTATAAGGCAGATGACGTTAGCAGAGTTAGAGAGAGCAACATCGGTCTTTACGCATAGGCTACACTTATAAATTCAATATTTAAACATTCCCTCCTTAAGAAATGTGCGCCCCTAGTTTGGGCGTAAATTTGTCTCTAGTATTTTTTTACCACTAAATTTAGTATACTTTTCAAAAAGGCTACAAAAATGAAGAAAATAATATTGCTCTTTCTGTCCTTTTAACGGCTGCCTTTGCAGTTGATTGTGATAACGCATTTATTAAAGCTGTTGTAAGCATGATCGATGAGCCAGCTCCTACAAGAGTCGATGAAAATAGCGTAATAACGGATGCTACATGTGAAAAATGAGACCCTAAAAACCACATTTGTTATAAATGATAGTGAAGATATTAAATTTAGTAAATTTACTAAAGAGCAGATAGATGAGTTTAAAAAAAGTTGCAGACTGAAATGTTAAAAGAGAACTTTTGTAGCAGTAAAAACCCTCTTATCGACAAAGCTTCGTGGATATACAACTACGAGAACGGCAAAAATTTTGCTGTGATAATGTGACAAAAAGAGGATTGTAGTAAGATTTTCTGGGGTCTCCCAGAAATTTTAGGGCTTTTTGTTTTCAAGCTCTTTAGGTGCGCTTTTACAAACTCACCAAATTCGTCTTGAGTTAGCACTCTTTTAGCAAATTTTTTCCTTGCATTTTTGCCAAGCTCGCCAAGTGTTGCTCTATGGCTTTGTGATTTGCCATTCTGAAAGGATCGCATTTAGCTCATGCTCTTCACCGAGATTTACTAGCTCTTTTATCTAGTGCCATTTTCTCTCCTTTGATGAAAAATTTTTCTAATTTTAAAATTTAATAGTAAATATAATAAATTTAAATTTTAAAAGGCTGAAAAGAGCGAAAAATAGGGCTTTGTTAAATTCGAATTTCACATAGATTAAACGCGTAATAGTAAAATCACGAAAAATTTTAAAGGAGAAGTATGAAAAATTTTACTTGTAAAATCAAGCTTGGTTTTAGCTTTAGTTAGTTCAGCTGCACTTGCGCAAGGTGCATTTGTCGGTGGCGAGGGCGATTATTCGTTCAACTCAAAGATCAAAACTAAAAAAATATCACAAAAAGCGAAAAATAACTTCAACAAAAGGTCACTACGGACTTGGCTTTTATGGCGGTTATGATTTTTGACAGCTATAGAGCGTATGGTGGCTACTACTACGACTTCAAAGCTAGAAAAAATGCTGGCGAAAGCAGATGCAAAATGGAGCAAACATAAAGCTTTTTAGCAGGCGCTGACTACACTCCAAACATCACAGAAAACTTTAAAGCCGTACTTGGCGGTTATGCTGGTCTTGGTTATCTAAGTGTTAGACAAAAGCTTTGAAAAACGAAACTAGCAAGAAAGATTTCAAAAGGCTTGCTAGTTGGCGCAAAAGCTGGTGGTATCTCACTCATTTGACGCTCACAACGCGCTTGAGTTTGGCTTAAAGGCTGATAAGACATTTTATAAGAAAAATAGTGGCGCTCAGCTAAGGGATACAACCGTGAGAATTTACACAGGCTACACTTATAAGTCTAATAAATTCTAATTCAAGGCAAGGCTAAGGCTTTGCCTCTCCTAAAAACTCACATTTATTCTTTAAATTTATAACTCAGGCAACTTTTTAAGTGGCGCGAGATAGAATAGCTCTTATCTAAAAAGGAGAAAAATGAAAACAAAATCGCTTCTTGCCATTGTGCTTGTACCGCTTTTTAGTAGCTTTTGCCTTTTGCGAACCAAAAGAGTGAGCCAACGCTAACAAAAAGTAGAAATTTTAGTTGGTCAGACGGTGCCAGGCGCTATTTTTGGCGTTAAGGTAGCAAAAAGAGTATCAAGCGAAAGTGATAGCGCAAAGCCTAGGATGCAGGAATTTTAGCAACATGGTATTATAAGGCTAATAAAAATGATAAATTTAGTGGAAGGTGGCACAGGGCACCTGCGCTACGAAGAGATGATAGCCATTTAAAAAGGGCTAGTGGCACTTGTAGCGACAACGTCGATATCTTGAGTATAGAAAATGTGAAATTTGATCGTCGAAAATGCTTTTTAGTTTTAGCGTTACATTTATCACAGCAGATGGCGAAGAGGTAGCAAAAATTGATGATATTATATTTACGCAGCACCATAGCGGTGAGTGGCTGGTTAGGTGGTAGTTGTAGAGGTAAAGCCTCTACTCTCTGCCCTCAAGAAGTGGTACAAAAAGGCACTCGTCTAAAAACTCTTTTTCTAAATTCCCCGCTCTCATCTTTTTCTAAATTTGAGCGATAAACTGCTTGCCATCTCTTTTCATCGGGGCGACCAAGATGCCGCCATTTTTAGTTGAGCGAATAAATTTGGCGATATCTCATCAGCAGCAGCCGAGAGTAAAAATCCTATCAAACGGCGCGTAGCTTCGCCAGCCGTTGTTGCCGTCATCATATCTTACGTGTACGTTTTTGATCTTTAGCGCCTCAAAGCGTTTTTTGGCCTCCATGGCTAGCTTTTCTATGCGCTCGACGCTAAAAATTCTATGCGCGAGCTTGCTTAGTATCGCTGCTTGATAGCCGCTGCCACAGCCTATTTCTAGGATGTTATCCACGTTTTTCGCACTCTAGCGCCATCGTCATCTTTGCCACCGTTAGCGGCAGAGCTGATCCATTGATTACCAAGCTATCGGCTGCGCGTCGGCTTGTGGGCATGTGCTGGGATAGGCACGAAAATTTACGCTCGGTTGTTGATATCGCGTCAAACAAAAAGCGGACTTAGCGTGATCTCATCGGCTATGTCGCTAGCAGTACGGCATTTTATCGCTTCTAATTGGGTCAAATTTCTATCCTAAACAAATTTTAAATCGTGTATTATACGATTTAAAGCTTATCTTCATTATAAAGACCTAAATTTCATTTCTTCTTTATCTGCGTGATCAACTTTGCGTCAAAAACTGCGCTTGCTTCTAGCGTGCCATCTGGCAAAAAGACTCAGCGAGCTCAAGATCTAGCGAGCTTGAGATCATGACGTAGCAGTATTTGCGATCGCAAGTGCCTTGCAAAGGCTAAGGTAGGCTTCTTCTCTGGCCTTGCCCCCACATGGCTGGCACCATGATGATGTCGCACCCTCTTAGCTTTTGCCAAAAGCCTGCTATCACGTAGCTCAAAAGCATATCAGCACGCCAAGCTTTAGCCCTTTAAATGTAAATGCGTTTATATCGCTCACCTCGCCAGCAGCAAAGATCTCATGCTCACTGGCCTCAAAAAGCTCAGCCTTTAAACTGCGAATGAAAAGACGTTGTTTGAGTTAAGAATGTAAATTTATTATAATTTCTGGTTGGTGCGGATTTAGATTTGAAATGTGAGCGAGTCCTGCGCTTTTGTTTAGGCTGCTAAGGTGCGTAAAACCAAGAATCTATCTGGGCTAAGCGCCTCTTGCAAGCGCTCAAGCAGCATCGCATCAAAGCTGCCTATCATACCACCAAGCATCGCTTTATTCGCCCCTGCAAAAAGCCATCAAAGTCGTAGCTGCTGATGCAAAGTTCGCTTGCAAGCAGGAGAGAGTTTTTCAGGTGCAGCCTCAACCAAACTTTGCAAGCTCTTCTAGCCGATCTGTTGCATTTTTGCCTTTAAAGTTAGGCTTATTAGGTTTACATTTCTCGCTCATTTATTTTTCCAAAAACAAATGTTATAGGTTTTTCATCGTGGCAGTCTTTTTGGGAATTTTGCAGTTTATATCCGTGCCACCGATGTTTGGTGTAGCTTTTAAAATAACGCTTATAGCTGTGATCTTGTCATCGCGCTGTGAGAGTGGATCATTAAAGACCCAGACCCTCAAAGCCTAGACCTCTAGCCTCATCATATGAAACTACTCTTATCTCTTTTAGGTCTTTTTGCCTCAAAGCCGCACTGCTTGTTTATGCCAAGCATCACGTCATTTCCTAGCACTGATCCTAGTGGAGCAAAACTTGGTGCAATTTCGCCGTTTGGCATCTCTTGATAGACTTCCGCTTTTGCTTGTTTCTTTTTATCTTGACAAGTTTGTAGGCGTAGAAAATTTCTCGAGATTATTTTTATTTGCTTGATCAATTATCCTTTGACTACTGCTCGCACACCCACAAAAAGCACGCAGGCAAGGGCTAAGATGCCATTTTTAAAAGTCATCAAAACTGATACTTCCTTGCTGTAGTTTGTCACCTTTGCTTCAAAGAATTGACTTTTGGTCGTTAACTTTAGCAAAGTCATCGACCCATTTGATCGGGTGAGCGACGTTGTATTTGCGTTTTAGGCCGATCGCAACTAGGCGTTGGTCGATGAGATAGTGGATGTACTGCTCGATGATATCGTCTGTAAAGCCCATTATTTGGTTTTGAGTGATGTATTTGCCCCATTTTATCTCTAATTTTCCAGCTTTTTCAAACATATCATAAATTACCGCCCTCAGTCTCAGGCGTGAAAAGATCAGGCCTCTCTTTGCGGACTGAATTTATCATGTTTTTGAAACAAAAAGTAGATGCGTGATCTCGTCGCGTTGGATGAAGCGTATCATCTGCGCTGAGCCTAGCATCTTGCCAGCACGAGCTAGAGCGTAGATCGCTGTAAATCCGCTGTAAAAGTAGATGCCCTCTAAAATTTCGGTTCGCAACCATCGCAAGAAGCAGCTTCTCATCAGTCACTTGCCTGCAAGCCCTCATAGACGCTTGAGATGTAGTCGTTTTTCTCGCGCAAGACGTCGTCGTGCTTCTCCATCTCGTAGATGAGGTCGGTGTTGTCACAGATCGCCTCGACCATGACAGCATAAGACTTGCTGTGGTTTGCCTCTTCGTAGGCTTGGCGACTTAGCACGGCGTTGATCTCTGGAGCTGTGATGTAAGGGTTGATGTTGTCAGCTAGGTTGTTTGTCTGAAAGCTATCCATCGAGATGAGCTGGCTCCAAACTGGGTCATACATGCGCTTTTCAGCCTCTGTGAGGTTGTAGGTGTAGTCGCGCACGTCGTCGGTGGTATCGACCTCTTTTGGAAACCATGTGTTTGCCTCCATGAGGGTCCCAGCTTTAACGCCCACTCGTATTTTGCCTTGGTGAATGAAAATGCCGTGTGGGTTGCCGTTAAAGACTCTTCTGTCGGTCAATTTTTCATTTGAACTTGGGTTGTAGATGCGTTTTCATTCATAAATTTCTCTTGTTTGTGGTAAAGTACTTTTCGTAAAATCTTACCCAAAGCAAGGTAAAGTACTTTTTATTTATATGGCTTTGCTCCTTTTTATGGTCATCAAAAAGCCAGTTATTATTAGTAAAACAGCGATCACGCAAGAGATGGCAAAGACGATCTGGCCGACCTCGCCAAACATCTCTCCAGTGTGCAGGCTAAGCACCTTGCGGCCAGCCTTTTTGCCTCTGGGATGCTTTCAGCCCTTGCTAACAAGCTTATTTTCTTTGATCTTACCAGCGCTCGTGTCAAGTTTTTAGTTTGCCCACTTGGCTCTCGCTAGTTTCGTAGTTTATCGTAGGTGCTTTGGTTGTTTTCAGGCACGTTTATCGTGAGTGATTTTAGCTCTAGCGTGACATTGTCTTTAGTAATTTGCTCCGCAGTCTCGATCTCTTTTAAATTTCATCATCGCTTATCGGGGTCAAATTCTTTTGAGGCATTGCCCTTTGCGCCTGACTTGGTTTTAGCTCGAAAAATACGCTATTTACGCTGTTTCTGACCCAGCCATAAGACCAGTAAAGGCCAGTTAGCGACATCACGACAAGCAGGATCGCCACGTAGGTGCCAAGGCTCGTGTGGAGGTTGTAAAAGCAGGCGTAGCCCTTTGCGTTTGTTTTGATCTTTAATGAGTTTAGCAATTCGCTTGATCGCTGGTGCGTAGAGGATGAGGCCGCTGATGGCAAGAAGCGCCATGATGATGGAGCTAATGGCGACTATTTGCTTGCCGATGTTGGCTGGGACTTTGCTATCAAGCAGGGGCAAGGCCCTAACTCTATGTGAGGCTTAGTATTATCATGCGAGTTTTCTCGCCCCAGTCTTCGCTGATCACCTTGCCGGTGCGTGGATCGATGAAGAAATTTAAGGGCTTTTTATCTTTAGTGACGCTGATGCTGTATGCTTTGTTCTCGCCGCTGATTTGCATGTTTTTCAAGAGTGTCAAGTTTGATCTCGTTTTTTTGCTTTGGCGAGGATCTCGCTAGGCTTAAATTTGACTTTTCGCTAGGTGCCAATGTATATATTTTTCATTTATCGCAGACTTGATCTCCTCTCATAAGAGGCAAATGGCGCTGCAAAGTGTCATGATAAGTAGCGGTATAGTCGCGATCAGACCGATTATTAGGTGGATGTTGAAAATGATTTTGTTGCGCTTGAAAAGCATATATCTCCTTTTTAATTTTAATAACGAATATTAATTTATTTTTGTTAAGTAGAGATAAAGGTAATGAAGATTATTTTTAGTTATCTAGATGTGATTTTGGATTTTGCGGCTGGTAAAAAGTAGCTCAAATGTTGAAATAGCCGCATTTAGATCTTTTTGTCTAAAGAAATTTAAACGGCCTTAGCAGGTAGAAAAAGTGGCTTACATTCACTACTAAGCGCAAAGAGCGCTCGTACCTTTCGCTGCCATTAGCCTTAACGTACTCATCAATCGCCTCTTTTTACAAGCTCGTTTGAGAGTTTTGTCGGTAGAGCTCGTGGATGAAAAACTAGCAGGTCACGGCACTTTCTAAGCTCTAGATCATCGCTAAAATTTGACTCAAAGTCTAGAATTTGATCTCGTCATTTTTATGGCGATATCTCTAAGTGCTGGGCGTCCGTGTGCGAGTGAGCGCGTGAAGTCCAGCTAATGCGCGGGCTACTTTTTGAGCAAAATTTACGCTTTCAAATTTTTCATCGGTGCTATATTTAAATAGCCTAGCAACTGGCTCGCCAACATCTTCTATAACAGAAAAATTCATCACTTTTTAGCACGAGTTTTTGGAGCAGGGCATTTACCTCGTTTGACTCAAGCTTTTTATCTCAGCGGCAAATGACTTATAAGGGTTTGGTTTAAGTACCTAGTTAAGAAGCCGCCTTCAATGCTCTTTTTCAATGCGTTTTTAACCCAGTAATTTTGCCCATCAAACTCCAAAGCTAAATACACGCTCGTCGTTATGATTTTTTTAAAAATTTCATTTTATATATTGTTTTCAATTTTTGCATGTTGTAAATGTAGCGAAAGAATTCTACCTATATATATATTTGACGTGGTAATTTTGTGAAAAATGAAAAATTTGTGAGCAAAAAGAGATTAACGTCATGGTGGAGTTAAGCGGGATCGAACCGCCGACCTCTTGAATGCCATTCAAGCGCTCTCCCAGCTGAGCTATAACCCCAAAAAGATTTGGTATTTTATCTTTTTATGGCTTACATTTTTGAAAGTCGTTTTTATAAAATAAATTTTTAAGCAACTTTTTGGGTAACATTGCAACCTTTAATGCGGGAATAGCTCAGGGGTAGAGCACAACCTTGCCAAGGTTGGGGTCGCGAGTTCGAATCTCGTTTCCCGCTCCATTACCTCTGCCCGAGTGGCGGAATGGTAGACGCAAGGGACTTAAAATCCCTCGGTAGTTTTTACCGTACCGGTTCAAAGTCCGGTCTCGGGCACCACCAAAATGGCGACATGGCCAAGTGGTAAGGCATGAGCCTGCAAAGCTTTGATCCCCGGTTCGAATCCGGTGTCGCCTCAACTTCAAAAATAACTACATAAAGGGTTAACGATGAAAAAATTGCTTTTAATAGTATGTATGGCATTTTTTTGCAGTAGGTTGTTCAAACACTTGGCACGGCGTAAAAGAAGATACTCACAATGCCAAAGAATGGACTAAAGAAAAAGGTTAATAGCGGCGCTAGCTACGTCAAAGAAAAACAGAATAATTCTTAGTGGTTATAGCAAATTTCTAAGCAAAGTTGGCTATAATCACAAATCTTTAATTCGGGAGATGGCTGAGCGGTCGAAAGCGGCGGTCTTGAAAAACCGTTGAGGTGTGAAAGCCTCCCGGGGTTCGAATCCCTCATCTCCGGCCACTTCAAATTTCTAAATCACTTTTTAATTTTTCAGTCATTTTCTTATTTTTAATTTATATTTTGAGAATAAAAATTAGACTTAATGCAAGTAAAAATACAAAGGTAGTGAAATTAAAATAATACATTTCTTCTCTAAAAATTTAAAGAAATTTTGTGGTATTTAAACTGGCATGAGAGCTTTAAAATAGCAGGATTTACTAAGTTTTTAGAGAAAAATAATCAATAAATAATTAAAAACTAGAAATTGTGTATCTTAAATAGTAAAAATTAGGCAAGATAAAAAATACGAAGGCCACTTTTTATGCTAAAAAGGTAAGAGAGGTGGCATGGTATGCAGTAAAGTCCTGATATTTGGTATGTTTAAAAGAAAAAGAGCTTATATTTAAATGATTAAAAACCACTCTGCTAGTTAGCTAGGATCCACATTGTCATAAAAAAGCTAGCTTGATAGCTCCACCGCTTCAAACTCTAAGATTAAAATTTATAAAATACCAAAGTTGTTAAAAATTTAAAGGAGTGGTTTATGAACATAAAAAGCATTTTTTTAGTAAGATCTTTAAAGGTGAGCAGGGTGAGGCCGATGTGCTCGAGGCTATCGGTAAAGATTCTAAAACCAAAAAGGCGATGAAAAACTACTATCTCATCCCAAAGGCGAGCATCGACGATCCTGCCGGCTCATCTAGGGAGATAGACCTGCTTTTGCTCCATCCACGCGCTTGAATTTACGTCATCGAGGTGAAAAACTGGATCGATCTTGAGCAAATGGATGAAAATAACCCTTACGAGCAGGTAAAAATTTATCAAAGAATGCTTCTTGCAAAAGATAGAGTCAGAGCTTAAAAAGTGCCTATAAATGTCGAGTACAGGGTTATTTTCCCTTCTATTAGCAAGGCCGAGGCTAGTAAATTTTACGCGAAAAATCCAAGCTATCTAAATTTAAAAATCACACCTTTTTTTCAAAGACGATCTAACAGACGAGGACATCTTTTGCTAAATTTTTCAACTCCTCTATTAGCACGCTGCCAAACAAAAAGAGTTTCTTACATTCAGAAATGCTTGTCAATCAAAGCAAGCTAAAAACAAAAGATAATCCCTGATAATCACGAAAGATGAAGTGATGTTTTTGACCACAAGCAGCTTAGCATCATGAACGGCTACACTGGCGGTTTTCGCGTGATCAGGGCGTTGCAGGCACTGGTAAGACGATGATACTGCGTAACTTTTTGTCGCAAACAGGCTTGAGCGTGACGAAAATGAGAAATTTCTCGTGCTTTGTTTTAACAGGAATTTGGCTCAAAAATATCAAACTCGCTTTGGCGATAACGTTTATTAACAAAAATATCGCCGTATATCCGATCATCTCGCTGCTAAAAACGCATAGAATGTGATGAAGCAAAGCTTGGCATGGATGAAAATACAAAATATCAGCCAAAAGTATCACATGATGAAACCGACGAGGCGCTTGCGGAGTTTAGAGCGAATTTAAAGCCCACCTTGCAAAGCACCCGATCGACTACGTCCCTTTGTGACGAGACTCAGGATATGCCAGCTGGCTTTATGCGCGTCATCTACGAGGAGATAAGGACTGCATATTTTTCATCGACGAGGCGCAGAAATTTTTACACACACACTATGAACAACATCGCCGACATCTTTCACCATCCAAAATTTGAGCGGATCGACATGAGAGGGCGCGTGAAAAACCTAAAAATGTCTACCGAACGCCTTCAAACATTGCTAGGGTGTGCGTTTGATATCTTGCAAAAAGGACTCTGCGATAAACGACTACTACAAAAAGAGCTTTTATCTAAATCAAGACTTCATCTCAGACATCCAGTGTATCTTGCAAGATGGCAGCATAAAAAGTAGCCGAGCTTGATGAATTCGGGGCTTAAAAAGTGCCTAAAAAGCCTTACCAGATGGCAGAAACAAGCGTCGTTTTAAGTAATAGCAAGATTGCTGTAAATGCCATAAAAGAGAGCATCTTGCCAGAGGGTAAAAATATAGAGGTTTTGACGATGCAGTCCATTAAAGGTCTTGAAGCACAAAATGTCATCATCCACAACTTTTTGCCGTTTTTGCAGACCATATATAAAAATGAAAGGGAGCTTTTTATAGAAAAATTTACGTCTTACTGACTAGAAGCCGTGAAAAATTTATACATCTCGCTACCTAGAAATTTGGATGAAAAATTTGCCAGATGAGATAAAAACAGGTGATCGATATTATCAAAAAAATACGCAAGCATCGCGCAAGATCTGACACCAAAAATAAAAGAAATAAAAAGAAAAATCAAGCTTTCAAAAACTAGCCTCTATAAGGCCAGTTTTAAGGGATGTAAAAAGAGGTTGGTGAGCTAGTGGTGACGGGCAGTCAGCTCTTTGCCATCATAGCTGGGCTATTTACATAGTAAATTTTAATGGCAGCTGCAGCCACAACCACATCCGCCACTTTTGTTTTATCGCGTCAAAAACTGCGTCGTAGTTTGGCTCCGGGTCACTTCAGGGACGATTTGTTTGTGGATGATGACGCTATCTTTGATGACAAAGACTGCTCTTGCGAGCAAGCCTTTTAGTGGGCCATCGCTCATCAACATGCCGTAGTTTTGGGCACTCCGCCGTATCTAAAGTCGCTTCCCACGCGCAAATTTTCTATGCCCTCAGTCGTGCAAAAATCTCCCCATCGCAAATGGCAGGTCGTTTGAGATGATGCTAGGTTTTACGCCGTGTTTTCCAGCTACTTTTTCGTTAAATGACTGAGCCTCAGCCGCGCAAACGCCAGTATCAAGTGATGGTAAGCAGACAAGCACCTCTATGCCATTATTTCCGCCCACGCCATTCGCTAAGATCTTGCGCGACTGACTCTAGCTTCAGGCGCATAAGAGCCGACAAATAGCTCATTTCCGCCAATTTACATCGCTACCTTTTAAATTTTGTAGTTGCCATGATTTTTCCTTATTAAAAATAATTTACTCATGATATTAGCCTAGCAGAGTAAATGCTTAAATAATAATTTTTATTGATAATGTAGCAAATTTTCACCTAATTTTCCCCAAACCCACCCAAAATATAGCCAAACCAGTAAGTGGTAGTAAAAGTGCTTTTTAAATTTGCATTTGTAAGATTGCTAAGACTACAACTAAGCTTTTACCGGTCTTCGCAAGCCGCCAATGTACGGTTTTACTCGCTTTTTGGCTAAATTTCACCATCAAATTTTACTCTACTAGATCAACCGACCAGTTTGCCTCCTGAAGCTTCATCTCAAGCTCTCTGATCTCTTTTGAAAGCGCATCTACTTGCTTTTTGAAGTGCGCTCACATCGACCGTGCTTAAAATTTGATCTCGCTGTTTGAGTAAAGATCGACCTTTTGACTAGCACTAGTGGCAAACTCTCTAAGCACGTTTGCTTTTTAGCGTCAAAGCGTCCTTTTAGCGATCATCTCAGTGAGGCTCATGCCATCAGTTTGCGCTCGAGTTTGTTACACTTAGTAGAGCAAATGAGCGTAAAAAGCTCGCTTGTTAGCTTGTCAAGCTCTTTTAAAAGCAGCTTTGGATCCTCGCTTGGACTTTCATTCTCCTGCGTTTTTGCGTTGCTAAGTAGTCTAACTTTTAGCTGTTCGATGCGCTTTTTGCGTGTCAGATCTTAGGATGAGAGCCTGAGCTAGTTTTCATCACTTTTTCCTTTTTGGTATTCAATTACTAAATCATCTTAGTATCTTTTGGGTTATAATTGATTTGAAAATTTATTTAAGGAAAAAGCTATGAAGTACGATTTTGACACATTAGTAAGCAGAGAAGGCACAAACTCATCAAAATGGCGTATGAAGAGCGATGTTTTGCCGATGTGGGTTGCGGATATGGACTTTAAGGCTGCACCTGAGATTTTAAGTGTCTTGCAAAAGCGCCTTGATAACGGCGTCTTTGGCTACTCTTTCATCCCAAAAGAGTGGAATGAGGCGATAAAGAGCTGGTGGCAAAGGCGCCATAACGTGAGCTTAGAGAATGAGTGGATGTGCTTTTTGCACGGGCGTCATACCAGCTATCTCGACTGCTATTGGGAGATTTAGTAGCCCAGGAGATCAAATGACAGTGCAAGCGCCTGCTATACGTCTTTTTAACTGCATACAACGGCCGTGAATGTATCAAACGACCTTGTTTATAAAAATGGCTCTTGTCAGATAGACTTTGACGACCTCGAGGCAAAGCTGGCCCAGCCGCTAACTACTATGATGCTTCTTTTGCAAACCCCCACAATCCAATAGGCGAGTCTGGAACAAAGAGACGCTAAAAAGATAGGCGAGCTTTGCTAGTAAGCACGATGTTTTGGTTATCAGTGACGAATTCACTGCGACATAACTGATCCGCGCTGTGCGTGCCATTTATCAGCGTTAGCGAGGAGTGCAAAAACAACTCCATCACGTGCATCTCGCCAACAAGGCCTTTAACATAGCTGGCCTTCAAAGCTCAGCGCGTCGTCACACCAAACGAAAAGATCAGATCAAGGCTAAACGCCGCTATCAACTACGATGAGGTCGGCGAGGCAAATGCCTTTGCGATCATTGCCGCAATAGCCGCTTTTAACGAGGGCGAGGCGTGGCTTGGATGAGCTTAGAGTATCTTTTGAAAACAAAAAGGTCGTTGCAACTTTTCATAAAAGAGCAAGGCTTGCCAGTGAAGCTCTTGCCATCGAGTGCGACCTACCTTTTGTGGCTTGACTGCAGTGCGTTTTGCGAGGATTCGAGCGGGATCGATGAATTTCTTGCGCGATAAAGCGGGACTTTGGCTAAATGACGGCAACGCTTACAGAGGAGATAGATTTTTCCTTCGTATGAATATCGCAACGCAGCGCGAAAGGGTGCTGAAGGGTTAAAACGCTTGCAAAAGGGGATACTTTATACACTTCAAAAAGATAAATTCGGCTGGGTGGCTTTTTAGTAATTTAAGCCGCCTTTGCTTGATACAAAATAGCTACTAGTGGCATTTTGAAGCAACAAATACTGCTCCATTTTCTTAAATATCAAAGTGAGTTTTACTGATAACGAAGGTGAGATAGTTGTTTTTGGTTTTGTTTTTATAGCGCTAATTTAAAGTGAAAGCCACCGCATCAAAATAGGGCGGTAGCTAAAACGAGTATTTTTATGTCGTTTCAAAGTTATAACCATCGCGCCTATTGCTTACTAAATTTAGCAACTCAAAAGAAATTTGAAAGTGAGATATCTCGCGCTAGCGTTAAATTTAAAAGAAGCCGCTTGCAAAACAGGAATTTGAGCCGTTTAAAATCGCATTATTTTTAAAAGTGACTTTGTTTAGAAAATTGATGATTGTGGAAATTTAGAAAGAAGAAATGAAAAGATGAGTTAGCTCATGCTGATTTTAAATTTCTAAAAAGGTTATTTGCCAAAACAAGCATTTGCGCTCTTTTAAAATGATAATCGATAGTTAATTTGAATAAAAAGCAGAATTTAAAGGCGGAAAGTCCCGCCAGATATTATTTATGTAGTTCTTTGTGTAAAACTCAACTGAGCTAAGGCCCTCTTTTTGCGCCCATTCGTAAGCTTGGCTTACAAATTCCCAGTTTATGTTCTCATAAAATGTCTCTAGGTATTTTGGGCGAGCATTGAAGTTGTCGATGTAGTAAGCGTGCTCCCAAACATCAACGACTAGAAGTGGCACTTTGCCATCACTCACTGGAGTTTTTGCGTTGCTAGTTTGCACGATCTCTAGCTTTTTGCTGCTAGGATCAAATACAAGCCATGCCCAGCCTGAGCCAAAAAGTGTTGTAGCTGCCTTTAAAAACTCCTCTTTAAAATTTGCGAAATTTGCTTCGATCGCAGCTTTTAGCTCGCTTGACATCTCGCTTTTTTTAGCGATGCAGTCCCAATAAAAGTCGTGGTTATAAACTTGAGCGACGTTGTTGTAAAGACCGCCTTCGCTATTTTTAGAATTTCATAAAATGATGCGTTAGCAAATTTTGTATCTTTTTATGAGATTGTTTAGATTTGCAACATAGGTTGCGTGGTGCTTCTGCATAGTGGTATTCACAGGTTTTAGCACTTACTGCGTTGTGGTTTGCGTCAAACGGAAGTTTTCTTAGTTCAAACATAATAATTCCTTAATAATAAAATTTGTTATTTCGCATTATAGCCACAAAAGATTAACAAACAAAATCTTTTTAAATTTCTAAGCCAAAAATAGGGCGTTTTTATAAAAGCTTAATTTTTCATTTACAAATAATGAGCGAATTTTCTTTTTATAATTTGTGGTTATAAGAGTGAAATTTTTATAACCTAAAAGAGCAATTGGCTTTTGCAAAAGCGAGAAAAGTAATTTGAATTTCTCTAAATGTAAAAAATAATATAAAAATATGTGTAGAAACGTAACAAAAATAGACTATAAAAAATGATAAATAAATTTTTACGTTAAATTTACAAAGCAAAAACTATCCATTTTAGATCAAAAATGTTACAAATATACACATATAAAAATAAAGAGATATGTGATCTATGAAACAAAAATTTCCAAATTTTTCATTTTTGAAATGTATAATGCATCTATCAAAACTATTACAAAGGATGAAAGATGAAATTCTTACAAGCTTTACTTTTTACATGTGCCATCAGTGGCTTAGCATTTGGTGCTGATAAGGTCTATACGATCAAATTGCTCACGTTGTCGCAGCTTCTACGCCAAAGGGTAAGGCAGCTGACTTTTTGCAAAGCGTGCTGAAGAGCTAAGTGGCGGCAAGATAAAAGTTCAAGTCTTCCCATCAGCACAGCTTGATGATGATAGAGTTTTTGGCGCACTAAAACTTGGTAACGTTCAAATGGCAGCTCCAAGCTTTTCAAATTTACACCTATCGTGCCACAATTTCAGCTATTTGACCTCACCTTTCATCTTTAAAGATGCAGACCACCTTCACAAGGTTCAAGATGGCGCAGTTGGCGAGGAGCTAAAAGGCCTTGTGACTAAGAAAGGCTTTGTGGCGCTTGATTACTGGGATGCTGGATTTAAACACTTTAGCTCAAGCAAAAAACCGATCCTTGTGCCAGAAGATGCAAAAGGACAAAAATTTAGAATCCAAAGCTCAAAAGTGCTTGAAGAGCAGATCAAAGCGATCGGTGGCAACCCACAAGTTCTGCCATTTTCAGAGGTTTATTCTGCGCTTCAACAAGGCGTAGTTGATGCGACTGAAAACCCACTTTCAAATTTCTATAACTCTACATTTCACGAGGTTCAAAGCTCGCTTACACTCTCACATCACGGATATCTAGGCTATCTAGTCGTTATGAGTGATAAATTTTGGAACAAACTACCAGATGATCTAAAAGCAAATGTAAAACAGGCTCTAAGCGAGGCTACAGCTTACGAGAGAGAAGAGACAGCTAAAGAGGACGCTCACGTCATAGCCGAGCTTGAAAAATATATAGCAGAGACTAAAAAGCTAGAAATTTTCAAGATTGACGACGCGCAAAAAGGCTGAGTGGGAGAAGACTATGCAGGCTATCTATCCCAATTTTACTACGACGTCATCGGTAAAGAGCTTATAGACAATCGAGACAAAATAATGAAAAATTTCATTAACGCTCTTGATATATTGATAGTCTCGCTCAATAAGACTATCGCCGTTTTAGGGCTAGCTAGTGGAACGCTACTAGCCTTTGCTAACGTCATGGCCAGATACTTTTTTGACAAAAGCTGGTCATGGGCGAGCGAGCTATCAAACTACCTCTTCATTTGGTCGGCGTTTTTTGCCGCAGCGTATGGCTTTAACAAGGGCATTCACGTGAGCGTAACTATCTTGGTGGAGAAATTTCCACCAGCGCTCGCGAAAGCGTGCCTGCTCTTTTCGCACATCTTAACGACTGTCTTTTTGATATTTATCGCGGTTTATTCGGTGGATTATCTTAAAATTTTGCACGAGATCGAGCAGATGATAATAGACCTTGGCATACCTCAATGGGTCCCTATGCTAGTGCTTCCAATAGCCTTTCGTCACAGCTAGCTACCGCTCTGCTGAAAAAGCTATCAAAGTAGCTCTAACTCCATCAGCAAAGGTCGTAAGCAACGAAGCGCACGAGCTAGCTCATGGTAGCGTAGTCAAAGACTAAGGAGAAAAAGATGACAATAGCATTTTTATTTATCCTGCTTTTTGCACTGATGCTAATAGGCGTGCCAGTCGCGGTTTCGCTAGGCACAAGCACCGTTTTAACGATGATATTTTTTACAGATATCGATATAGCTACGATCCCGCAGCTAATTTTTGATGGTATCAATAAATTTTCGCTAATGGCGATCCCGATGTTTATCTTGGCCGGAAATTTACTAAGTAAAGGCGGCTCAGCAAGGCGTATCATCGACTTTGCAAAGTCTATGGTCGGACACTTGCCGGTGGCTTGCCTATGAGTGCGATATTTCGCCTGCATCATCTTTGCAGCCGTCTCTGGAAGCTCGCCTGCGACGGTTGTCAGCCATTGGCTCAATTATGTTTGCAGCTATAAAAGAGGCTGGCTATCCAAAAAGAGTACGCAGTGGGCGGCATAACTACGGCTGGCTCGCTGGGAATTACTGATCCCACCTTCAGTTGTTATGATAGTTTGCGGCGTAACGGCTGAGGTAAGTATCGGCAAGCTCTTTATGGCGGGCGTCGTGCCCGGTCTTGTCTTGGTGCTTTTTATGTTAGTTCAAACTTATGTCGGAGCAAAAGCTTGGATTTAAAAGCGACTAAGGCTGAGCCATTTAAAGTAAGAGTGCAGAAATCTGCTAAAAGCATTTTGGGCTTTACTAATCGTCGTTGTGGTTATTGGCGGAATATGGAGGCATATTCACTCCGACCGAAGCTGCTGCGGCAAGTGCTGTCTACGCGCTATTTATCTCTGCTTTTTATCTATAGAGATATAAAGATAAAAGATCTTTGGGATATCTGCCTAGACTCAGCCACAACAGCTATGATATTTTTCATCATCGCAAATGCCGTTGTTTTTGCATATTTGCTAACTAGCGAACAGATCCCACAAGCGATCGCTTCGATGATACTGATGCAAATATCGGCATGATAGGATGATATTTGTAAATATCTCGCCTCTATCATGGGTCAGTTTGCTGGAGCCTTCAAGCGTTATCATGATCATGGTGCCGCTCTTGCTTCCGATAGCTACGCAGCTTGGCGTTGATCCTATACACTTTGGTATCATCTTGGTTGTAAATATGGAGATAGGTATGGTGACTCCGCCTGTTGGACTAAATTTATTTGTCGCAAGCGGTCTTACAAATATGAACTTAAAAGAGGTCATCGTGGCGTGTTTGCCATGGACGCTAACCTTGTTCTCGGCCTTATCTTGGTTACTTATATACCGCAAACTTTCACTTTGGTTGCCAAACGCAATGTATGGACATTAAAATTGAGGGCTTAGGCCTCTAGCTATCCTTGCTGGATCGTAATCCGACCATAACGATATTTTTACCATTTCTCGCTTACCGACATAAAGTGGCTCGTCAGCTTGCTTGATCATCTTTTCTAAGCTAAACTCACCTGTGCCATCATGTGCAACAACTCCAAATGTCATAGTTGCATTTATTTTTATGTTTTCAAACTCAACTATGTTTTTATTAAGAGTCTCTCTTACACGCTCTACTACGTTTTACAGCAGCATCTTTTTTAATACCTGTAACAGCAATGCAGTCCTTTCGCCACCAAATCCAGCCACCCTATCTTCATCTCTAAAGGTATAAATATGCCTGATAAACTTTTTAAAACAGCATCTCACCGTGGCCATAGGTATCGTTTATAAAATTGTCTATATCACACATCACGATTGCAAAATCTCTATTTTTCATAAAGTTCTTTTTGGTTTTAAAATTGCTGCATGAAGCGCGATTTAAAAGACCAGTTAGCGGATCGTGATTTAGAGGATATTTTAGCCATTTCTTTTTCTTCAAAATGCTTATATATAAATGTTGAACTTTCTAAAAGGTATAGAGATAATGACTGAAAATATACAAACCATGCTTAAGTTAAAAATGAAAAGTATATCTTTAAACTTATCAAAATATCTTATAGGTTGACCTCTAGATACCAATAACAAGCTATTAGTAAAAAGTATTTGGATTACAATTATTATGTAGTTAAAAGGGTTCTGTAACTAAGTGAAGTAAAAATAATATCAATGAAGTCGCCAAAAAGATAGAGTTCAAAACCATATCCCCAGCCAAGCGTTAAAATGCAAAACCAATGTAGTGAGCCAGTAATTTCTAACTGAAGTATAACCATTCTAGGTTTACATTTTCACTGGAGCTATCGCAAATGAAGGCCCTCACAGGAAAAAGGCTGAGATTGCCACTGAGAATACATTTGGCACTGCTGTACCTTTCTTCGCCCGTAGCGCAATATGCAAGAAGATAAAAGCATGGATAGAAAAGACTGCACAAAGAATAATCTTCAAAGCCGAATGTAGTGAAATTTACGCATTTGTGCCCTTTTCTTAGAAACTCTTCTAGCCTCGATACGATCTCGCCAGAATTTGTTTTCCGTTATAAAAGCAATTTATCTACTAATGATTGCTGCTTCAAAACCAACTTTCAACACCATTTGCGCATATAAAGCATGCCAATGTCACGTCAACTGGAGTTTTATCTGGAAGTTTGCATTGTTTATTTAGTAAGTCTCCTGCTCCCTTCATATATAAAATCTATTTTTGTATCGAGCCAAGATGACTCAAAATTCTTTCCACCACCCCAGCGGCAGACATAGTCTTCATTTCTGAAAGATTTTTCTTTTAAAGCGATTTCGCGACATCTTTTAAAACCTTGTCACCCAATCGTGACCTTGCCATAGGTGTCATTTATCTTTTGAAGTTATCAATATCTCCTAGCATCATTACTAAGTTTGTATTACTGTTTCGTTCTTTGGATTTGGCACTGGTTCGTATTTAAAGTGTCGTAACTTTCGATGGTTCGCCCATTTACGAAGACCCGTTAAAAAGTCAGTGCTTCGAGGTCTTTTTCCAGTTTCTTCTGTCTCTTTTCTTACTGTTGTTGATATCCACTGGATGTGATAACATCAGCAAAATAGAAAGTTTGAAAACAATATAAAAGGCAAATACTATACTTCCAATGGTTGTGGCAGACTTTCAGGTTACACTAGGAGTTAATAGGTAAGTATATCTTTGCGATATATAAAATAAAGAAGTATAAGCAGGCTAACTCAAAAGCAGCAACAATATAAGTAAGACTTTTTGAGTCAAAAGCTGAAATAGTTTATGAATGATCACTCCAACAAGCGATATCCAGATTTCACTCATTCCAGCATGCTATATAACCCCAGCGGCTACTGAGCAAAATTATATATTTAAGTGAAATACAATGAGATATTAGCACCCTTTGTTTTTATGCGTCCAAATTTTACACTGACTTGCGCCACACCCTACTGCTGCAAATAGCAGACGAGCAAGAATTGATTGGCGAGCTTGCATATTGCAAAATTACCAAAGATGCTACATTTACAGCGATCCATTGCGTTTATTATCGCTTTATAGATATTATCTATCGACTTTATAACTACTCTTGTTCTATAGAAAATCTTGTGTCAAAAACAAACTCCATGTAATTGTTCCATTCGATTTTGAATTAGACCATTTTTAATACGAGGTCGTAACTATCCTCATCCTCATCGCTATCTTCTATAGTTGTAGTCATTTTTCGTCGTAGTTATAGTCATAGCTATCGCTACTATCCTCATCCTCATCGTTAAATTCAGAGTAGTCTTCTTCTACCTCTTCGTAGTCAAAAATCATCACCATTTTCTCTCCTAAATTTTTATCTTTGATATTTTCGATATACAAGCTTTGGCTTGGGAATGCAATTTGAACCATTTTGCTTTTAAAAATATCCATAATTTTTAGCATTACATCTTGTTTTCGTCTAGAAAAATCTCCCCAAACGATAGTTTTTGCAAAACAATAAACTAGGATATTTATCGAGCTATCAGCAAAAGTCATCAACCACGACAAATCAATTTGACTTATATCCAGCGTAGTCATCAACTGAGACTATGTTTTGTCTATATTTTTAGTCCTCTTTTTATTGAGCTGCGATATCTTCGCTTTTAGCGATATCAGGGTGATTTATCAGCATATTTTTGATGTCATTTACACATTTTTGCATCTCTTCTGTAGTTGGTCCATACTCGATGCCAATAACCATTCTTATGCGTCTGCTGACCTTTCTTCTGCTCCAGTTTCTAACAGGATCGCTTGCTAGCTTTGAGTTTGGTACGAATATAAGGGCGTTATCAAAGCTTCTAACAGTTGTTTTTCTAAAACCTATCTCAACGACCGTGCCCTCGATATCGCCACAAACTATCCAGTCGCCTTGTGAAAATGAGTTGTCAAGAGCATCATAACAGAGGCAAAGAAGTTTGCGATGATGTCTTTAGCAGCGAAGGCAACGGCAAGACCACCGATACCAAGTGAGGCGATGAGCGCTGAGATATCAAAGCCAAGCTTTTGAAGGATCAGTAAAAGTGTGATGATTAGCACGATCACGTAGATGACTTTCAGTGCTAGGTTTATCACCTCTTTACGCTTGCTTTTTTGCGCGATCTTGTCGATTATAGCGATGCCGCAGCCATTTAGTATGGTTAGGACAAGCCATGAAAATGCGACTATATATATGATAGAAAAGATATTTGCTACCGTTAGAGGTCACTGGCACTGGGTAAAATCCAACGCCGATACAGATATTTAGCGCATAGATGATAAGAAGTGCTGAGATCGGCTTTTTCACGATATCAACGATCTGATTTTAGCTTCTTTTTACCCCTTCGCCTGAAGCGATGAGCGACATTAACCAGTAGGTTAATTTGGCTCGAAATTCTAGTTAGCGAGACGAAAAATAAAAATATCGCAACGATAACAACGATCTTGCCGATGTTGAAATTTACTTGGATTTATGTCAGTTGTTTTGTTTATGTATTCGACTGCATCGACTAAATTTGGCTCAGACAAGAGCATGCTTGAGCTTAGAAGATCAGCGTTATTTTTAAGATAGGTTGTACTCTTCTTCACTCTCTTTTTAGCTCAAGGTCAAAAAGGCGTTGTCGTAAGAGCCTCGAAGTGTCATTTTAGTGAGTCTTTTTAGATCCTTTTTATGCTTACATAAAATTTGTCTGTACAGTTTAAAAAGTACCATTATCTATCACATCTCTTATAGAGTTTGCCTTTAGCCCCCTTTTAAAAGATCTCTTCAAGGCTGACAAGCGCTGAGTAGTAAGCAGAATCAACCTTCATCTTCTCAAGCTCGATGGCGCTTTGGATGTAGGCGTCCTTTGTTTGACTGCTTTCTCAAGTCTTGCTACCTCTAGCGCCTCTTTTTGCAGATTCCGGTATTGATATCGCTTTGGGTTAATTCGATCTGCATAGATATAGTTTGGTATCTTTTCTAAAGATCGCTCTTTTTGTGGAGGCTGGCTCAAATTTGAGTTGTCAGCCTTTGAGTCATTTGCATCTTTTTGCTGAGCTTTTTAAAATTTTTATCTGGCTGTTTAGGGTTTGGATTTGATTTGTTATGCTTATTATGTCTTCTTGGGTTTTGTTGCTCTCAGCAGCAAAAGCAAAATAAAGAAAGCAGGATAATGGCTAGAAAAGTTACGCATTTTCGCCTCTTTTGTCCGCTAGAGCTTAAATGTGCCCTCTTTTAAATCAGTAGCTAAGAAATTTCCGCCAGTTTCTATGATGTAGTGCCAGCCATAATTTGAGCTTACCACTTTCATACTCCTCTTTTACATTTGGATAGGTCATTATGTTTTCGATCGAGTTTATCACGTTTAGCCTCTCAGTTAGCCATGCCATTTTGGCTGGGTCATCGCTGTAAATGAGCACTTCTCGCTTGATCGGCTCGATCTAGTTTTATCCAGTTTTCTAACGTTTGGGGTGTTTTTAGCTTCTTTTTCATCTGCGTAAAGTGCCGCGCATCCACCACAGTCAGAATGCCCGCAGATGATGATGTTTTTGATGTTTTAAAACTCAAGCGCATACTCGATCGCCGAAGTAGTCGCCAAAAACTCTTCGCTCACTCTATATGGTGGCACGATGTTTGCGATATTACGCACCATAAAAAAGCTCGCACGGCAGGCAGTTTGTTATCCATTGGCACGACCCTTGAATCCACGCAAGATATGAAAAGCGTGTGTGGATCTTGTTTATTTTGTAGCTTTTAAAGAGCTCTTCGTGCTCTAAAAGCCATCTTCCATAAATTTACTGCACCTTCAAGTATTGAATCATCCATAAATTATCTCCATTTTTATATTTTTTTATCGCGATTATAGCAACTTTTATTTAATCATGCCCTTTTAAAAACGGACTTTAAACTAATATTTTTATTAAACTTCTTTTTATATATTGTTTAATTATTTTTAGGCTAAACTCACCGCAAAAATTCATAAGGAGAAAAAATGAGTTTGTATGATAGAAACTACGCTAATCAAAAATCAAGAAGAGCTTGCGTATTCTCAAAGCTCACTAAAGCACTTTTTATAAAACAAACTTATCAACTTTTTGCAGCATCCTACTTTCAGCTACTGCTGGCGCTTATGTAGAGCATTAGCATCGCTGGCGTTTTGCGGCAAATAGATTTTTGTTTTGGGGACTTGTGATACTAGAGTTTGTGTTGCTTTTTGGCCTAATGGCGGCTAAACGCAAAGAGGATTAAATAATACTTCTTTTGCATTTACATTTGTAAGCGGTCTTACGCTAACTCCGCTACTTTCAGCGATCCTTGCTATGCCAAGTGGCGCTAGTATCGTAGCTCAGGCATTTGGTTTGACAACAGTTGCATTTGGTGCATTAAGCGTCTTTGCGATGAATACAAAACGCGACTTTACAACGATGGGCAGATGCTATTTATAACTTTGATAGTTATCGTTGTGGCAGCGATCATCAACATTTTCGTTAAAAGCACGATGTTTCAACTTGTGATCGCAAGTATTTCATCGATCTTATTTAGTGCTTACATACTTTTTGATACACAAAATATCATCCGTGGCAACTACGAGACACCAGTTGAGGCGCGGTTAGCTGTATCTTGACTTTTATGCAGTTTATTTACATCATTACTACAAATTTCAGGCATTTTTAATGAAATGACTAATGACGAGACGCATCTACCGAGTGATAGATGCGAATTTAAATAGGCTAAAGAAGGGCTTCGCGTCGTTGAAGATATAAAAAGATATGTCTTTGATGACGCTAAGCTCGCCTATAAGATAAAGTCCCTCCGCCACAAGGCAAAGATCCCACAAAAGATTTTCGTAGAAAAATTTGAAATCACAAAACGACGTCTTAAAAACCAGCACAAAAAGCGAGCAAGAAAGATTCATTTGAGACGAGATCATCACTGCACATTCAAGCGTGCCGGAGAGCGCCCGCGTGTGAAGAGTGCTTTAAGCTTACAGTTTAGAGCAGAGCCGAGCTTTTTAAAAAGCATAAGATACGAGCTTTATGAGCTTGAAAAAGAACTTTAACTAAAAAATTTGAAATCTTTTCTTGTATAATCGCAAACTATTTAAAAAATTTAAAGGAAAATTTCGTGAGTTTAATATTTTTAATCTTGCAATTTGTTCTAGCTGTCGTTATCACGATCGCAGTTTTACTCCAAAAAGAGCATCATCTATCGGTCTTGGAGCATACAGTGGAAGCAACGAGAGCCTTTTTGAGCAAAAGGACCAGCTGGATTTTAGCCATTACCTTTGTGGTAGGCGTTTTGTTTATCTAAACACTTGCGCTTGGATATTTTACAACAAAGATCTAAAACGCTCTATCGTTGATAGCGTCGATAGCAAATCTCTAGTCATACCAAAATCAAACGACGTGCCAGCAGCTCCTAGCGCACCGCAAAACCAGCAAAATAACAATGATAAAAACGTTTTTAGCGTCTTTTTTGCACGCTAACGTTTGCTGTAGCGAACGCTCACATCCTAGTTTATCACCGCTTTTGACGATCCAAGGCACGTTAGCACAGATATTTCTATTCAAGTTTAAGAGCTCAGTTTGAATACTTCAAAAAATAATGGCTACGAAGTTGTCAAGCTATCAAGGCTTGTCGATGCGGTAAATGCTGGCGAGCCGATCCCTGATAACTGGATCGTTATCACCGTTGATGATGGATACAAAAAGCTTTTACAATAACGCTCTTGAGCGTATTTTAAAAGTATAACTACCCATTTGCTTTGATGGTCTATGTAGAGGCAAGCGCGAACAAATATGGCGATTATCTGAGACTTTGATCAGATCAAAGAGCTAGAAGCTTACGGCGAGATCGGCTACCACTCATACGCTCATCCAAGGATGACTAAACTTAGCGATGAGGCCTTAGAGAGGACTTTCAAAAAGGGCGTTGAGACCTTTGAAAAGCACATGGGCTATAAGCCAAAATACTTCGCAGTCCCTTACGGCGAGATCGATAGTAGAGGTCGTCTCTTTGGCAAAAAGAGTGGCTTTTAGCACTTTTTAAATCAAAACTCAGGCGCAGTTTCAGATAAAGAGCGATGTTTATGATCTTTACAGAACGCCATGTGATGAATGGCACCAAGATAGCGCTAACGTTTTAATATGCGAAATTTTTGCAAATGCCCAGTGGATATTTCCAGAGGGCTATCCGCAAAAATAACGCGATCGACAAGCTCATCATCAAGACCGACACAAACGCAAGTGAGGGCAGTTTTTTTCATGACTGGCTTTTGACGGCTTTAGAAAAGTACCTATGACAAATGGCGTTTTTGGTGTAAATTTAACCCACCACTTGATAAACGCAAAGTATTAATGTCGCTAAAAGTAGATCATCACAGAAGCACAAAAACTTCTAATAAAGGACACCAATGCTAAATAAAATTTACGATACCCAAAAGAGGGTTGCGAAAAAGGCGATCGCTTCTTTAAAACGCGATTTTACAACGCTAAGAACTGGCAAAGTAAATATCAACATCTTGAGATAACGTTATGGTTGATTACTACGGCTCGCCAACTCCGCTTAATCAAGTAGCCACCGTGCTTACGGTGACGCTTCAACTATCGCTATCACTCCTTGGGAAAAGAGCATGATAAAAGCGATCTCATCAGCCATCAAGCTGCAAATATCGGCGTCAATCCAAACAGCGACGGCGAGAGCGTTAAGCTATTTTTCCCACCGATGACCGTCGAGCAACGTCAAGAAAAATGCAAAAACACGCAAAAAGCTATGGGCGAAAAGGCCAAAGTTAGCATCAGAAACGTGAGAAAAGACGCAAATGACGAGGTCAAAAAGCTTGAGAAAGACAAAGCTATAACAGAAGACGAGAGCAAAAAGGGTCAAGATGAGGTTCAAAAGATAACTGACACCTACACCGCAAAGATCGACACTCTCGTAAAAGAGAAAGAAGCCGAGCTTTTAAAATCTCGATACTTAGGATTTGCCTCTAGCATTTCTAAACCTCCACTTTAGCCACGTAAGTGTGGCTAAATTTTCACTCTTCAAGGACGACCTTAGCAGATCGCCACTGAACTAAAAACTGCTTTTGCTGATAAGAAAAAGTACTGCTTCTTACCATTTTGGCGTTTAGCCTAGCTACCATTTTTCTTAGCCCAAAGCCAGATGGTGGATGAGTATAGGGGTTTTTGGCTGTGAGCCGCTACTTTTAGTCACTATCTACCTAAATAAAAAGGCAAATTACTCCTTTATATTTTTGATAGTTTGGCGCAACACTTTTACTGGCCTTAAGCTAAGCGGTCATGCCAGCGATCTTAGTCACACTTTATCTCATAGCTTTTGTGCTTTTATTTCTCTTTAAATTTTTGCCAAAGAGATAATAGAAAAGGTATAAGAGGAGCCTAGCAAGACTTTTAAAGTACTCATATCATTTGCCCTTTTTCATCTATTTTTCTTAGCATTGTGGCTGTTTGTGCAGGGCTTAACTACCTTTTTGGTTAGAGCTTTCTAACCAGCACACAGGACGCAAAGGCTCTATCTGACACTGGCCTCTTTTGGTCTGCCATGTCTATTTCTCTTTTTGAGAATAAATTGCATGAGTATAGGCTCTTAGAATTTTCATCAAGATCGCCATAAATTTCATCCTAAATCCCCTGCTTATCATCTATGTGGTGCTTTTAAGTATACTGCATTTATGAGGCTTGTTTTGTGAGCTGCCACGAGGCGGAGTAGCCTATATCATTGACTTGCCTGCTGATCGCTGGCTTTGTTTTTAAAGGGACTAAATTACTAATTAAAAAGCCAGATTATGATCAAATTACTAGCTCTTGCGCACTTTTTATCATCTTGCCCTAGCGTTTTTGCTTTGGTGGGGCGTCATGCACAGGGTCGGCAGTACAGCCTAAGCGAGGCTAGGGATCTATCTCATCGCCTGCGTGATATTTTGCAAATTTGAGCTATTTTGTGATGATGTTTCTTAGAAATTTTCCCTTATATATTCTAGCATTTTTCATGATAGTTGGCATATTTTTCACCATTTTTGTCCTGTGATGCGGACAGCGTGCTAAATGCTCAAAAAGAGCTTTTTGCTATAGAGGCTAAGGCCTTCAGTTACTATGATAGTAGTGGCTCGCTAAGTGGCGACGTGGTAAGATGAGGCGAAGAAGCTCTACTTTTTGCAAGATAAATTGACTTTTCTGTGAAAAACGGCGATAAATTTGCGTTAGAAAATAAAAATTTATAGCTGGGTCTTGAGGGTGGCTGAACAAATTGGCAGATATTTAGCATAGATTTTAGTGGCATCACTATAAACGTGAAAGATGCGACCATCAAAATGCCCATCACAAAGCAGCACAAATGGTGATGAGCTCGTCATACAGCTAGATAATGAAAGTGTTAGCATAAATATGCAAAAGCACCTAGAAAAGGCGCTCTCAAGTCTAAATTTAAAGCCAGACGGCGACTTTGCGCGCTGAGGTCTTGAGCGGCTAAAAGAAAGCTTTTGATCTTTGAAGTAGGCAAAAGGGTCTTTGTTCTGCGCTCTGTGAAATCGTGCAAGAAAACGGGTTTATAATTTTTACGACGCAAGCGTGCTTTTTATATGGAGGATGCGTTGCTAAAATAGTGAGCTCTGCGCTAGTTTTGGCTTTATGACAAAGCTTTTTCTATGAAAGTCTGAGTAACCGAAATTTAGCTATCGCATCTAGGGTGCGACTTCGTGCCATATCCTTTGTGCCCCTGCAAAGCCGTATGCTGGGATAAAGTTTATCCCAGCCGTTCATCAAGCGGTCACGGCTTACTTTTTGCTAGGATGCTGGCTGCACTTACCCCAGCGACCTTGCCGTCAGCCTTTATCATCGTCGTGATGCCAATGCCATAGTCTAAATTTCCATCGTAAATGATCTCAAAGCTCTCAAAATGCGCCTTGAAAAGTTTGAGCGCACGCCTTAGGCACTCACTTAGCCCAAGCTCGTCTATCTGGGCGTTTGAGAAGTAGGCAATGAGAAAGTTTGAGCTTTTTGTGATCTCTTTAAAGAGCTCTTCGCGCCTTTTTGCGGTTAGTTTTTGGAGTCGTTTAGGCCAGAAATTTCGCTATTTAGCACGCAAGCAGCCACGCTTAGTGGTCCAGCCAGCGCCCCACGCCCAGCCTCGTCGATACCGCAAATTTTTAGCCATTACAGCCCGACTTCATCGCTAAAGTAAGGTCTTAGCTCCTCAAGTGGGACGCTGATCTGCTCCTCGTTTAAAAAATGTAAGCCCAAGCGGCGAAAGCACGAAGTTATCGCTCACGCCAGCGTTTGCAAGGACTCGCTTTTAGATGGCTGTCGTTATTCATATCTTTAAAAATTTGTTTTAGCTTTTAGCTTTTTGTTTGTCGCAAGCGAGATCACCTCGCAGTTTGTCTTTTTGCATTTTTATAGGTGCAAACGCTTTTGATCTTATCGTTGATGTAGTAGATATCTTTTCAGGCTCTCATACTGGCTGTTTGGCCATTTTTTGCGCTCGCTTTTTTTAGGTCGTAAAACTCTGCAAAGAAGCTTGTTTTTGTATTTTTGGCTGAGTCTTTTGGCGAAGATATCGTTAGTGATCGCCTCATATCTCGTGCCGTTTGCTTCGGTCATTTGGATGCCGATATTTAGGATCTCATACTCTTTTTCTTCTTTTACGGTGGCGTTGTAGGCTTTGTTTTTGACGATTATCTTGCCTTTTAGCTCGCCGTTTTCGTTTTTTTAACGTCTAAATTTATCTTGTCTGAGACAGCATTTAATGAAGAAAGTTCACTGCCATTTTGCTCAAAAGAGCCCTTTTTCGTAGTCGTATTTTGTGCCGTCAAAAAGATGTGGCCGCTTATCTTAGGCGGGACCTTTAAAGCTCTTGGTTTTGTTTGAAATTTTTCAATTCATCTTTAAAATAGTTCATATAAACTTCACATTTCACACCATTTGCATCGCCACTAAATTTATAAAATTTAGCCCAGTTTTTCGTGGTTTATCTCATAGCCAAAAAGGCTTGCAGCGATGAATAAGATCCCAAAAATGCTCTCATGTCCGTCCTTTATAGTTTTTGATTATAACTATTTTATCCCTAGACTTTTTAAAATGATAATCAAACAAAGAGTTTAAATTATAAACCTAGGCTCCACCTAGAAAATGGCAAGATCTCGCACTTTATCCCCTCGATGCTTTGCTCGGCTTGGTTTTGCGACGCTGATGATTTGAAGTTTGCTAACGCCTAGCTCTTTTAGGCTCGCGTGGAGTTTTTAAATTTCAAAAAGACGATCTCAGGCGCAGAAAATGGCACGCAGATGATCGCGAGCTTCTTTTTGCTAAGGAAAAAAATCGATCTCTTTTTGTATAAAAAATCTGCTCTTCAAATTTAAATAATTCACAAAAATATTACATTGGTAAAATTTTGGTAAAGTCCTTTTTAAAGCTAAGAGCATTTCTTAGTGCAAAGTCTTCAAAGTATAGCCTTTTGGTTGCATTTGGCTCATTAAATTGCTACCAATGATATATATCCGCTCTCTTCAAGCTCGCCCTAAAGAAGCATATACGCTATCTTTTTGATATCTTTATTCTTTCTTTTTAATCTTTGTAAAGCTCATAGACACTTAAGCTTTGCCCTTGAGAAAAACCACACACTCTTTAAGTAAATTTATAGCATATCATCTAGAATTACTCTTTTAAGTATATTTTTGTAGATACGAATTTACTTCGCTAATATCTAAAAAGTGCTGAAGTAACGCTTCTGCCACGAGATAAAAATAGCTAAAAAGCGCGTCTTGATCCTGGGTTTTTATGATGCTATAAATTCCTCGTAATCTAAAAAGTGTAAAATTAAACTCTTGATGCTTCTAACTTTATACTCTTTTTGTTTTGTTGTAAATATTATATTTTTCTACATTATCTTTTTAAATTATAAAAATTATCAGCTATTGTTGTGAGTCAAGATTGTCTATTGCTACTATTTTACGTTACTATTTATTTTAAAAACTTATCCATTACTCAAAATCTCACTCTTATCGACCTAATATCGTTTAAATTTATATAAACTCTCTTCATTTTTCAAATGAGATAGTCAATTGCTAGTGATGTTTTACCACTTGCATTTGCCCCTATTATGATAGTTTTTGATGAATCTATAGTTAATTTTCTATCTACTCGATTTGATATTTTGGGCCGGTTTGATAAAAGCACATTTTAGGTTTCATTTTTGGCCTTTTAAATTTGAAAGATTATAGCGAGTTTCCTTATAAAGAGGATGGAAATTTGACATAAAAAGAAAACGATGGCTAAGTGTAACGATTTTTAAGTAGGAGGGGTAGAATCGTTAAAATTTTTATTTGAAAGGCGGATATTATAGATTACGGTTTTTGCCTAATGTTAATAAGTGCTTTGGCGATAGACAATCCGATGGCAGATATACTAAAGGACTATGAAAACAAATTAGTAATGCCGGAGACGAGATGGTGTGCAGTGTGGTGGGCGGGTTTATGATTTTGCCTTTGAAGTGTGCAGGTAAAAGCAAGACTACGGCAAGGCGATGAAAATTTATAAAAGGGCTGCGATAATGGAAACTACGGTCGTGCAATAATCTAGGCTTTATGTACGAAAATGAAAAAGCGTAAGAGAGGACTACAAAAGCGTTTGAGTTATATACTAAGTCTTGCGACATCGGAAACGACGCGCTCCGGTTGCAAAGAAATCTCGGATTTTGTATATCAATAAGCATGTTTCAGAGCATAAATGAGAAGCAAGCGTTTTGGAAGGATTTGGGCGTGTTAAAAAGTTGCGACATCACGCCGGATTTTACTGCTTGCAGCTTTTGGGCGATGCATATTTAGGAATAAATAGGAAAAATGACGCAATGAAATATTATCAAAAGAGCATGCGCTGCGGAGGCTACAGATAATGTTGTTCAATCTTTTGAAGGGCGTTAAGCTTTGTACTACTGTCTGGAATGTACCGAACTTTTAAGCAAGGCTCAAGGTGATTTAAAATTTGGACATGACTTTAAACTGTCAGTATCCCAAAATCAAATTGAAATATTTTCTCTTCATACATTTCAATAATTACAAAAGCTTCCTTATAAAAAATAAATAGTACCGATTCATATCCCAAATTCTTGACTTTATAGCACTTTTTGTAAAATCGCAGTCTCTTTACGAAAGACCTATGTCTTGCTCGTACGATCAACGATCTATGCGAGTTATTTTGATGTAAAGGGTCGCGAGTTTGCGACAAGTTCTTTTTAAGGAAAACACATGGAAAGAAGTCAGGTTAAAGCTAAAAAGCTACGACCATGAGAGTTCTGAGACCGCACTGTTGCAGCAATCGGCTGAAAGCTGTCAAACGAGCAGTGCCGACGTTCGTATCTGGTACCAATGCCTACAAAAGATCAAACGCTATCCACAGTCTCAAAATCTCCACACATCAGCAAAAGACTCCACGTGAGCAGTTTGAGATGAGAATACACGCTCGTATGCTTGACATCGTAGCTGCTACTCAGAAACTGTAGATAGCCTAACAAAACTCGACCTAGCTCCAGAAGTTAATGTCGAGTTCGTGCGATGAAATAAGCGGACAAAAGGATAAGGTATGGAATATATTGTAGAAAAAATAGGCGTAAGGTAGAGACGATTGCCACGAAGAAATACGCCAGTTACACTACTAAGCTAGTTGAGGCTAAAGTATGTGAGATCGACGAAACAAACGTGCTATCATGTAGCGTATGCCCACACTAAAGCAAACAACAAAGCTATCGCTGGTCAGCAAAAAGAAATACAATCTGACTGAAAATTTAACTAAATTGCTACGCTTGAAGTAGCTAATAGCGAAGTTGGAAACCCTAGACTTTACCATTAAATGGGGGCTAAAATTACTAAAAAGTTAGCTTTAACTCAAAAGGTAGAGGCTACCAAGGTGTGGTAAAAAGACATGGTTTCGGTGGGTGGTCAAAAAGCCACGGCTCACGTTTCCACAGACGCCACGGTTCAATTGGTAACTGACGAATAGCGGTCGTGTTCAACCCAGGGTATGAAAATGGCAGGACACATGGGCAATGAGAAAGTTACTGATAAAAACAGGCTAATAGCTTTGACGCTCAAAAATGGCATCGTAGTTGTGAGGTTGCGTTCCACGGTCACAATGGTGCAATGGGTAAAATAAGGATTGTAAAAATGAGTAAATCACGTACGTAAACGATAAATTTGAAAAATTCAGGCGAGTTAGAGCTTCCTGCAAGCTACGCTGAAATGAAATCCGCACAACCTATATCTTTGTACAAAATCTTACCTTGCTGGTATAAGAGCAAATTACGGCTCATACTAAAAAGCCGATGCTTTTAGAGCGGTGGTGGTAAAAACCATGGAGACAAAAAGGACGTGAGTGGTGCAAGAGCGGGTTCAACTAGAACTAACATTTGGGTAGGCGGTGCAGTTGCATTTGGTCCAACAAACAGGAAAAACTATTTTCAAAAAGTCAATAAAAACAAAGACTAGCTCTTGAGTACGCTTTGGCAGTAAAAAGCACAAGATGGTAGAAAGTACTGCAGTAGATAGCATCTCAATCGAGTCTGGAAGAGACAAAAGATGCAGCTAATATCATCAAAATTAAAAAGTAAAAAGACGCGCTTATCGTTAAAGATTTACTAGACGATAAAACACTACTTGCTTTTAGGAAATTTAGCAAACTGCTATGTAGTAGATGCAAATGAGGGTAAATGCTTATCATCATCTACATTTAGTTCGAGTTATCATTGAAAAGCTGCACTAAAAAACTATAACAAAGAGGCTAAAATGGCGGATATAACTGATATCAAAACAATTATTTATACAGAAAAACTCCTAGGCCTTCAAGAACAAGGCGTTGTTGTTATCCAAACTTCACCAAGAGTTACACAGCTTAAAAAGCGGTTTTACAAAGAGTATTTTGGAGATAACACTGTTCGCGTACATTCACTTAGAATTAGCAGCAGGTTAAGCGTTTTTAGAGGAAGAGCAGAGACAACGTGACGAGATAAAAGAAATTCACGTTAAGTTACCTGAAGGCGTAAGCCCTGAAAAATACGAGGCGTAAGATGGCTATAAAATCCATATAAACCATATACACCCTAGTCGTAGATATGTGACTGGACTAAGCTCTGAAGATATAACAGCTAAACCAAGCGTTAGAAGCTTGCTGTTAAACTACCTGCAACTGGCGGTAGAAACAACAATGGTCGTATAACTTCAAGGCATAAAGAGCAGGTGCAAAAAACTTTATCGTATCATCGACTTCAAACGTCGCAAATTTGGTATAGAAGGTAAAGTTGAAGCGATCGAGTACGTCAAACAGAAACTGCCGTATCGCTCTTATAGCTTACAAAGATGGCGAAAAACGCTATATCGGTAGACCAAATGGCCTAAATGTTGGCGACGTTATCGCATCTATCGATGAGGGCTCACTGAGATATTAAACCGGGGCAACGCTATGAAATTAAGATTTATCCCGAGTTGGTACTATCGTTCATAACGTAGAGCTAAAAACACTGGCAAGGGGCGCTCAGATAGCTCGTTCAGCTGGTGGTTATGCTCAGCTAATGGGTAAAGAAAGAGAAGTATGTTATCTTAAGAATGCCAAGTGGCGAGGATGAGACAAGTACTAGCTGAGTGTCATGGCAAGATATCGGTGTAGTTGGCAACGAGGACTGGGCTAACATCACTATAGGTAAAAAGCTGGACGTAATCGCTACCGCAGTATCCGCCCACAAACACGTGGTTCTGCTATGAACCCAGTTGATCACCCACACGGCGGTGGTGAAGGTAAGAAAAATTCGAGCCGTCACCCAGTTACTCCATGGGGTAAACCAACTAAAGGTGCTAAGACTCGCCGTAAAAAGCTGGCGATAAAGCTTATAATTTCAAGAAGGAAAGGAAAATAGGGATGGCAAGATCACTCAAAAAGGTCCTTTCGTAGATGATCATGTAATGAAAAAAGTTATTGCCGCAAAAATGCAAACGATAACAAACCAATCAAAAACTTGGTCAAGACGTAGCACGATTGTACGCTGAAATGATTGGACTAACATTTAACGTTCATAATGGCAAGAGCTTTATTCCTGTATATGTTACAGAAAATCATATGAGGCTATAAACTTGGCGAATTGCTCCAACACGCACATTTAAGGGTCACAAAGGCTCAGTGCAAAAGAAAAAATCGGCAAGTAAGGGGAATGATATGAGTAAAGCAATTATAAAATTCGTAAGACTTTCTCCTACAAAAAGCAAGACTTATAGCAAGAGAAGTTCAAAAGGTATGAATGCCGAGCTAGCACTTGCAAGCTTGCAATTTATATAAATCGTGGTGCTAGATTACTAGCAAACGCTATTAGCTCAGCAGTAGCAAATAGCGGATTTGAGCCAGAAGAGGTTGTAGTAACTAGTTGCCGCGTTGACGCTGGTCACTGTATTAAAGAGATTTAGACCAAGAGCAAGAGGAACAGCGAGCAAAATTCATAAACCTACTTCTCATGTAATGGTAGAAGTATCTAAACCTGAAAAGAAGGAAGCATAATATGGGACAAAAAGTAAATCCAATAGGTCTTAGACTAGGAATTAACCGCAACTGGGAATCTAGATGGTTTCCAACCAAACAAAGTCTTCCTGAAAATATCGGTGAAGATTACAAAATTCGTGCATTTTAAAGAAAAACTTTTACTATGCAGGGAATTAGCCAAATTCTAATCGAAAGAACGGCTAAAAACTTCGTGTAACCGTAGTTGCAGCTCGATCACGGTATCATCATTGGCAAAAGGTCAAGATGTTGAAAACCTAAAGAACGAAGTTAGCAAACTTATCGGTAAAGAAGTAAATGTAAATATCAAAGAAGAAAGAAAAGCAAAGCTTCAAAGCTCAACTTGCTGCTGAAAAGCGTAGCTATGCAACGCAAAAGCGTGTCGCATTTTAGACGTGCTATGAAAAAGTTATCCGGAGTGCTCAAAAATCAGGCGCTAAAAGGTATCAAAATTTCGGTTGCTGGTCGTTTAGGGTGGCGCTGAGATGGCAAGAACCGAGTGGTATCTAGAAGGTCGCGTTCCGCTTCACACCTCTGAGAGCAAAGATAGATTACGGTGTAGCTGAGGCTCATACAACCCGATCGAAACATAGGTATTAAAAGTATGGATTTTTAAAGGTGAGGTTCTTCAAAAGGTGTTCAACCTGAAGAGAGCTGAAGAAGAGGCACCTAAGAAAACACGTAGAGCAGAAGAGGTAAATAATTATGTTGATGCCTAAAGAACGTAAATGTCGTAAGCAAATGAAAGGTCACCAGCCGTGGTTATGCGACTCGCGAAGCATCTTTTAGCAACTGGCAGTTGCGCTTACAGCTGTTGAGGGACTGGTGAGTGAGTCACGCCAAATAGAAGCTGCTCGTCAAGCTCTAACTCGTCACGTAAAGAGGCAGGCTAGAATTGGATTAGGGTTTTCCCTGATAAGCCCTTACTAAAAACCTCTACACAAACTCGTATGGGTAAAGGTAAAGGCAGGAGTTAGAAGAGTGGGTTATGAGACATTAAACTTTGGTCGTATAATATTTGAAATGGCTGGTGTGTGACGAAGAGGTTGGCTCGTGAAGCTTCTAACTTTGGCTCTACACAAACTTCCTTTCAAATCAAAATTTCGTAACGCGAGAGAGTGAAAATGAAATATACTGAGTTAAAAGATAAGAGCGTTGCAGAATTAAACGCGTTGCTAAAAAGAAAAGTGCTTTATTTACATTGAGACAAAAGCTAGAAAACTATGCAGTTAAAGCAACCTAATGAGATTAGTGCTGTTCGCAAAGAGATAGCTCAGATCAACACTGCAATTGGTGCAACAAGACAAGGGCGTAAAATGGCATTAAAGAAAATTCAAGGTGTTGTTTTGCAAAAAGCTGGAGATAAAACAGCTACTATTTTGGTGAAAGACGCGTTATGCCCAAGATACCATAAATTGTAAAACGCTTTAAAGTATTTAGTTCATGATGAGGATGAGACAAGAGCAGGCGATATAGTTGTTGCAGTTGAGTGCAGACCACTTTCAGCTCGCAGTACCGCTTAAGCTGTATTAGCAAAGGGGTTGAGTGATGATTCAAAGTTTTACAAGACTTGCAGTTGCTGATAACAGCAGTGTAAAGATTAATGTGTAATGAAAAAGTTCTTGGCAGCAAACGAAAGATACATACATGGCGATATCATAGTTTGCTCTGTTAAAAAGCTCTTCCAAATGGTAAGATCAAAAAGAGGACAGGTTGTAAAAGCTGTTTGTTGTAAGAACTAAAAAGAGGTTCAAAGAGATAATGGTTCGCTAATCCGCTTTCGACGAGAACGCAGCTGTTATACTTGATAGCAAAAAGAGCCAGTCGGCACTCGTATTTTTGGACCAGTTGGACGTGAAGTTAGATATGCTAACTTTATGAAGATTGTTTCCGCTAGCTCCGGAGGTTTTTATAATGGCTAATGTAAAATTTAAAGTCAAAAAGGCGATACTGTAAAGATCATCGCTGGTGACGATAAAAGCAAAAACTGAGTAAATTTTCAGCAGTTCTTGCAAAAAAGATCAGGTTATAGTTGAGGGATACAAAATAGCTAGCTATCAAAGCAAGCGAAAAACTCAAATGGTGGTCACGTAAATAAGAGATGCCAATTGACATATCAAACGTCATCGAAGTTGAAGGATAAGAGATATGAGGTAGATTAAAAGATAGAATTAACGAAAACTATCAAGCCAGCTCTCGTAAAGGTGACATCAAAAATCAATGCTTATCCCTGCACTCGAGAAAGATCGTGATCAGTGTAGGCGCTGGAGACTCTGCGAAAGATCAAAGTGCTTCAAAATATGGCTGATACCGATTCACTTATCGCTGGACAAAAAGCGGTTATCACTGATGCTATCAGTTGCTGGCTTTAAAGTTCGCGAGGGCTTCCCTGTTGGTATCAAAAGTAACTTCTGAGAAAAAGAGCAAATGTATGCTTTCTTAGATAAGCTAATCAGCGTTGCTCTTCCAAGGTTAAAGACTTCCGTGGTCTTCAAAATATAAGCTTTGATGGACGTAGAAACTTCGCTTCGGTCTTAGCGAGCAGCTAATGTTTTCAGAGGTTGAGTATGATAGTTTTACGAACTCATGGTATGAATATTACGATTGCTACTACGGCTAAAACGATAAAGAGGCATTCAAATTTCCATGAGAGCTATTTGGTGTGCCAGTTTACAAAAGAAAATAAAATGGCAAAAGAAAATCAATGATAGCAAAAGCTGCACGCAAAGCCAAAAATTTGCGGTTCGCGCTATACTAGATGCGAATGCGGTCGTCCGCACTCTGTTTATAAAGATTTTGGGGTACGCCGTGTTTGCCCTAAGAAAAATGGCTAGCGAAGGCCCAATACACGGTCTTAAAAGCAAGTTGGTAAGGAGAGAGAAATGTTGAACGATTTAATATCAGATGGATTAACACGCATTTAGAAAGTGCAAATGTATGAGAAGACTTGAGACTGCGAAATTGCTTCATTCTAAGGTTGATGAGGCTACTCTTTCTATCCTTGCAGCAAAGGCTATGTGAGGAAGCTACAACGTTATCGAAGAAGGTAACAAGTATAAACGTAGTTTTAAAGTATGATGAGTACGGCAGAAGCGTTATAAACGAGACTAGTTTCAAAGCTACGGTCGCCGCGTTTATCAAAGGCAAAGACGACATCAGCGTTTTTAAAACTGGTTACGGAACAGTTATCGTTAAGCACAAGCAAAGGCGTTATATGAGCGGTATTGAGTGCAAATGCAAAGCTGGCGTTGGCGGCGAGGTTCTTTTGCACCGTTTGGTAATAGCTGCGTTAAAAACGCTATTTTGACCTTATAGCTTAGGTTAAAATCTCTAGCTAGGTGAGTACTATATTTCATAAAAGCTAAGTTAGAAATCAAATGAAAGGTTTCGTCAAATTTGACAGGTTGCATTACTGGCATTGTGGTGTTTGTTCGTAAATGTAGGAACACCCTAGACAAAGTAAAGGATGTCACGTGTTGGAAAACAGCCTATCGCTATCTCCAAGTGGTGCTAGACGTGAGCGTTGAAAATAATGTCCTAGAGCTCAAAAGGGCAATCACTTAAAGAAGCTTGACACAAAAGGTCCACGTTGATGTATCAAGATAGAAATAGTCATATAGTTTTGCTCAAAGAGGCGAAGATCGCCAAAGCAGGAGCTTACAGGAACATATAGAGCACTTGCCACAACATCGTAACTGGTATCACTCATGGCTTTACTCGCCAGCTTGAGATCAACGGTGTTGGTTACAGCCAGCTGCAAAGGTGAACTAGAGCTTTCTCTTGGTTTTCACACCTTATCAACTAGAGCTACCAACAGCAGGCGTTGAAGCTAGCACGATGATAAAACGTTATTACACTATCAGAGGTGACGACAAACAAGTAGTAGGTCAGAGTGGCTCTGACTCAAGTTAAGGATTTAAGACCACCTATGAGCCATATAAAGGCAAGGCGTTAAATATCTGAAGAACGTATCATCCGCAAAGCGGAGCAAGACATCTAAGAAGTAAGGAGCGGTAAATGACAGCAAAAGTACCTATCAAATCGGGTTAGAATTAGAGAGAAAAGAAGAATCAGAGGTAAAATTACAGTGTTGCAACTTGCCCAAGGTTTCTATTTTCCGATCAGACAGAACTCTTTATGTTTCAAGCGATTGACGACGTTGCAGCTACTACACTAGCTTCTGCAGTTGATCAGAGTAGAAAAATAGGCATAAAGCAAATAAAGAAAGGGTGCGGTCACTTTAGCTAAAGAGGTGCTAAGGCTTTAAAAGCTAAGAAGATAGATGTGTTGCCAATTTTTGATAGAAATGGTTGTCTGCTACCCTGAGTGTTATCACACACATTTACTGAAGCTTTACGAAGAAAATGGCATCAAGCTATAACCCAAAAGGAAAATCGATGGAAAAATATAACTGAGAAGAGTGGAAGAAGTAATCGTCGATATCGGTCGGGTTACAAAAGGTTGTTAAAAAGGTGGTCGTAGATTTGAGATTTACAGCTTTTAGTTGTTGTTTGGTAATAGAAATGGCCTGGTTGAGCTGGATATGGCAAAGCTAAAGAGGGTGCCAGATGCGATGAAGAAAAGAAGCGATTGACGACGCATTTAAAATATTATCCACGTTACTGCAAGATCGAGGCACAACTATCCCTCACGATCTAGAGCATACAACATGAGTAGAATGCTGTACTTCGCCCAGCTAGCGAGTACTGGTGTTATCGCTGGTGAGTGCGCGTCCTAGTATCGAGCTTGCGGGTGTTAAGGATATCATACTAAATCGCTTGGCTCAAACAACTCAGCAAACGTCGTTCGTGCCTATAAAAGCATAGTTTGCTAAAAAGCTAAGAGAAAGGAGTTAAGATGGCATTAGAAAATTAACACCTGCTGCAGGTTCAACTCAGCCCAACTAAAAGAGATAGGTCGTATGGTCAAGGCAGTGGCAATATGGCAAAACTGCACAGCAAAGGTAACCAAAGGGTCAAAAACGAAAAGCTACAATGAAAAAAAGAGGCACGAGGGCGGACGCTAACTTCCACTTCAAAGACGTCTTGCAAAGGTGGGCTTTGCTTCTAAATTGAAAAACCTTATGTTATCAATGTTGAAAAGATCGGCCAGCTATAAAGAGCGCGGAAGTACAATAGCAACAATAGCTAGCGTTCATAAGAGTACAAAGAGCGTTATGAGATAAAACTAATCGATTACAATACAAAAGCTCTTGCTTCAAAGATCAAAACGAACGTTAGCGTTAGCGGAACAAAATAATGGATGAAACACTGACCAACAAGATTTTGATCACGTTGTTTTGTTCATATAGGATACTGACTTATGTGCCAGTTCACGGTCGATGTCTCGACGTAATTAAAGAATACTTTCGAATTAAATAATAAGCACCTTGGGTCTATTAATATGTTTAGTATGTTAAAACCGCTGAGCGTTTAAGTATCATATCTCTGGGCATCATGCCTTACATCACAGCTTCGATCATCATGGAGCTTCTAGCAGCGACATTTCAAAGTTAGGTCAGATGAAAAAAGAGCGCGACGGTATGCAAAATATATGCAAATCGCCGTTATGCGACCATCGTTATCCTTTCTTGTTCAATCAATCAGCGTCTCTATCCGGACTTCGCTTAAGCGGTCGTGGTGGCGAGCAAGCTATCATGATGAATGTAGTTGTTATCGCGATCTCTGCTGTATCTGTCTGCGGCACTATGCTGCTTAGCCAGCCAGATGGGTCGGATCACGCAGCGCGGTATAGGCAGCGGTATAAAGTCTTATCATCTTTGCGGGCATGTCTCTGGCATACCTAGTGCGATCGGCGGAACTATGGGGTGGTAAATACTTCTGAGGATCGTTCCTAACAATTGTCAACTATTTTGGTGATCATTTAGCGACTATTGGCGCTATTATACTGTCGAGATGGGCGAAGGCGTATCCCTATTTCTTACTCAAGAAAAAGTGATAATCAAAACAAACGTATAATGAACTATAGCACCGATCAAAGTAAATTTAAGTGGCGTTATCCCACCGATATTTGCTAGTGCGATTTTGATGTTTCAAGTGCTATTTTGCAGGCTACTTCAAACCAGTAATTCAGCTATCAACGACTTTTTAATTGATGGCTATATGTTTAACGTTTGACATTTTTTATTTATCATCTTCTTTGCGTTTTCTGCACATCTATCGTGTTTATTTCTAAAGATATAGTGGTAAAGAAACAAAAGGCGGATTTATCCGGTGTTAAATACGGTGGGAAGTACAGCTAGCTATCTAAATAAAGTAACTGGCAGGCTAACTTTAGAACATACATACTTAGGTATCATTTCAACATTGCCTTGGGTACTTGTAAAGACTATGGGCGTACCATTTTATTTTGGTGGCACATCAGTACTTATCGTGGTTTCAGTAGCACTTGATACGATGGGACGTATGAAGCTCAGTCTTATAAACAAATATCAAACTCTAAGTGCAGTAGGTCTATAAAATGGCTATCACTTAAAAGACCAGCTGAGATAGATAAAATGGAGCGGCAGACGGATCGTCGCTCAGACATGATCACGTTTCTACGATCATAAAACACAGTTCCCTTCTGAGATAGATGGGTGTGAAGATATGATAAGAGCCGCTGGGGCAAAACCAGCACCAAAGGGCTATGGCTTTCCAAATGCAGCTTATAAGCGTCAATGAAGTGGTGATCCTGAGATTCCAAATAATTTAAACTAAAAAGGGCGATATCGTTAGTGCCAGATATTGGTTCAAATTTAGATATGGTTATTTGGTGATTCAGCTAGGACATTTGGAGTTGGTAAATTTCAAAAGACGAGGCTTTGATCGCTTGCTCAAAGACTTTATATTTTGATTGATTTTTATAAGAGCTGGTATGCATTTTAAAGAAATTGCTACGAGCGTGAAAGGTGACTACTTGGTAGAGGATATGTGCCTTTGCGGATATTGCGGGGTCACAGTATAGGCAAAAGGCCACGAAGGTGAAATCAAATATCTTGAAGGAAATAACCCAAACTGGACCAAAGATAAAGAGGAATGGTTTTGTATAGACCGATGATCTGTCAAAGATGGCACCAGTTTGGGAAGCATTAACTGGAAGTAACTCAAAAGATGGTTTGAGAACTAGCCATTATGAGCATTGCATGGCGATAATAGTTAATATGATAAAGTACAAGCCAAATAAATTATATGGGTAAAGAAAGGAAGAGTTTGTGGCAAAGACGTGTCATTGAGATTGATGCGATATTGTTGAAGCACTGCCAAATGCAACTTTTAAAGTTGAGCTTGACAACAAACATAATTTTATGTCATATCGCCGGTAGATGAGAATGCATTATATAAAAGATAATGCACGGCGACCCGCGTAAAGAGATGACACCGCCATATAGCCTGAACAAGGGCAGGATCACTTATAGATATAAATGGGAGTGATTTTGTGGCAAGAGTAATACTAAATGCATTAAAAGCTGGCTTTGGGTAAAAATCAAGCTTTGCAGCTGTATGAAGAATTATTTTCAAAGTTCCCACTTATTTTGAAAATGAAGTTGGTTGATATTTCTTTGAACTGAGTGCAGCCCTAAAGAGTGGAATAAATTTTTTTGGGAGGACTAAAATGAAAGTTCGTCCTTCTGTAAAAGAAGATGTGTGTGACAAATGTAAAATTGTCAAGCAGTGGCATAATTCATGTTATCTGCGAAATCAAAGCATAAACAAAGACAAAGGATAAGGCATGGCACGTATTGCAGGTGTGGGTTACCAAACAAAAGAGAATAGGTATGGTTTGACTTATATCATGGTATGAGTCTTCCTGGAAATCTCGTCAAATCCTTGACAGCTAAATTCTTATGATAAGAGAGTTTACGAACTTAGCGAAGACAAACAGCAATATCCGTAAAAGGTAAAGGCACCACGTCGTTGAGGGTGATTTGAGAAAAACAAGTTACTATGGATAAAGCTCTTATGGATCTTGGAAGTTGGGGTCTTCATACAGAAGGGTCTTCATTCGTGGTCAGGCTAAAACAATACTAGAACCAGAAAAGGCAGACCCGTAAAACTGTCAGTTACGGCTACTAAAGAAGGCAAGGGTTAAAGGATAATAAATGGCGAAAAAGAAAAATTGTTAAGAAAAAGTAGTTAGAAAAGCATAGCCAAAGTATCGTTTATATCAGTGCAACATTTAACAACATATATAGTAGCTATATTTGATAGAGTAGAATGCTATTGCATGGAGTAGTGCAGTGGCTTGAGCTTTAGGGAGGCGTAAAATCAACTCATATGCAGCTCAACAAGCTGTGAAGATGCTAAATAAAGTAAAAATTACGGCATTAAAAGTTGGCAACAGGTTCAAGGTCGGGGTAGCGGACGTGAAACGGCTGTTAAGGTGTAGGTGGTGTTGAAGGTATAAAGTAACTTTCTTCAAGATATCACACTTTACCACACAATGGTTGCAGACCATAAAACGCCGCCATATGTAGAAAATTAGGAGGAAATTATTATAGCTAGATACTGGGACCTGATGAAAATTAGAAAGATGTAGTGTGTCTCTTGCGTTAAAAACGAAAAGAAGACTTGCTGGTAAAAGCGCTGAAAAAGACCTTATGCGCCGGACAACACAGACAAGAAAGAGCAAAAATAAGCGAATATGAAACACAACTTCGCGAAGCAAAAGCTAAATTATGTATGGTGTTTCAGAGAAACAATTTAGAAGATTATTCAAAAGAGCAGCGCATGAAGAGCAACACCAGTTAACTCTTTTGGTTCAACTGCTAGAGCAGAGATTAGACAATGTTGTTTACAGAATGGGCTGCATGACTCGTCGTTTTGCTCGCCAGTTATTAACTCATGGACATATTTTGGTAAATGGCAAGAGTGGATATCCCATCTTTACAAATTGAGCCGGGCTCCTAAAGTAGAGATTGCTGAAATCTAAAGAAACAGTCACAAAATCGTTCGCGCGATCGATCTTACAGCTCAAACTGGCATCGTTGCTTGGGTAGATGTGGAAAAAGAAGAAAAATTGGGGAATTTCACTAGAAATCCGAAGAAGAGGTTATCATTCGTGGAAAAGGGTTTATAGTGAGCTTTACTCAAAATAATAGAGGGTATAAAGTGAAAGATTACTACATCAAGCATAGCTGCCAACTGAAATAGAAGTTAAAGTGTTAACGATATCGCTAACATTACCTTATATCCTTTTTGAAGCAGGTTATGCTGTTACTTTAGCTCATCCACTACGCCGTCTTCTTTACACAAACACAGTAGGCTTTGCTCCTATCGGTGTAAGATAAAAAGGCGTTAATCCTGGTGACCGTATGCGGCATGCTTGAGACGTATTTTTATTACTCCGGTAAGAAGAAGATCAATTTGAAATTAAAAGCAGCGAAACGTGAAGTTATAGAGTATAGCTTCAAGATAAAGACTGCTGGAGCTGATCTAATAAACCTAGATTTGATCGCGTTAAATCAGACGCATATCTTGCAACTATCGCGGGGTCACTGAGTTCATTTCTCAGTTATGTTCAAAAAGGTATCGGATATGTTCCTAGTAGAGATCAGAGAGATCGAAGACAATTATATGTCACTAGATGCTTTCTTTACACCTTGAAAAGCAGTTTATGAAACCTAAAACGTCTTGAAGATGACCAGACTACAGGAAGATCATGTTTGATAACAGCAGATGGTCAAGTTGGTCCAGTAGAAGCTTTTAAAAATTGTTTTTAGAAGCTATATCAACAAATATCAGTATTTAAAGGGTTTTAGATATTGACGTTGTGCCCCAGTTATAGCTCAAGCGCAAACCTGATGATTCTCAAAAGCTGCTGATGCTTAAAGATCTAGAATTAGCGCTTCTAGAAGTTTTAACTGCCAATAAAGCCGATATTAGGTTTATCAGCGAGCTTGCGTTGATGGACGAAAATAGGCTTAAAGGCTTAAATTTGGGTAAAAAATCTCGCAGAGGATAAAAGCGGTTATGGAGAGATAGGCTATCAGTTGGTGTCGATGTGTGTTCAAAGATAGCAAGAGCAACTCAGAAGAAAAGCCAACCGAGCTAAATGCAAATGGTGCAAAAGAATAAAGGACAATGGGTAGGACATAACACGGATCTCCGCAGGCTTGGTAGAGACACGTCATCTCAGCAGATCTGCATTGGCAAGGGTAGCGATAGCTATCATCAAAAGCGAAAGATAGAGACAACTTTACCAAAAGCAAAAGAGCTTGACTGGCTGACTTATCTGCAAAGAGCTAGAAGGGGTGACTCTAGCAACAAGGCGGTATTTGCTTCGGTGCAAGATGAGGCTGATAAGCCTGGTTACTATGAGGTGACTCCAAATTAAGAGCGCAGCAATTGGCTATACAAGATCATCAAGACTCCCAGGTTCGCAGGGCAGTAGCAGCTGAGATAAACTTATATGGAGCTAGTAGCTGAATAATCTCCAGAGAGCCTATTTGGCTCTCTTTTCTTTCTAAATTATCTTTACGTTTATTTTTTAAAGTTTGTTTTAAGTATCTTATGCATCTTCTTGTTGTGAAATACGTGCAAGTTGATTGAAAACCATAAATTTGACCCTTGGAGTGTTGGCAGGGTGATGGGTGCGGAGTTAGTGCAAGTACTATAGTGATTTTAATTGCAAATAAGCTAGATATTCAAGATGTTAAATTAATGTATTTTAAATTTCATGCTTGCAATTTCTATGTTTTAATTATCCATTCTGTGTTGTAGTAGAATTACAAGTTAGAAAATCGTAAGGTAATCCTTGAGTATTCTGCGGGTGGGTGTGATAAACGAAGCTAGCCTAGAATTATATAACATATAAACCAAAAATTAACTAGATGATAATGGCGTAAAATTAATACCTCAAAAATCCTATAATAAACCCTATAAATTTCTGGCTCTTTTGAAAGTTTTATAAAAAGCACAAAGATGTGGATTGAAAGGTTAAAAGGCTCAGGATGAATTTTAGACTACATAAAGACAGAAACGAGGACGAGGGCGCTTAGGTACACGGCTGAAGAGAGACTGGGCTTAGCATAGAGGCGGTGAGCATGTATCCTCAGTATGACTTTAGCTCAAAGATCACGGCTGATGATATAAAAGCGCGAAGCTACGCAAGAGGTATGTGAGAGCAAGATGATTGAACTATCAAAATCGATATAAAATCACTTCTACTAAACTAAACTTAAAGGGCAAATTGCCCTTTTTCTCCCTAAAAAAACACCAAAATTAAGCCAAAAATGCCCCAACAAAAGCCTAGAAAACGTTTATTTACACTATCACTATAATAATAAAAAAGTTAGGAAAAATATAGTCCATTTAGTGATGAAGAACTTTTAAACCAGTGACTGCGAGTTTGCAAGGTGCTGCCTATGCTTAATGACAGCGGTGGCATGGAGCTACTTAGCATAAAAAACAGCAAGGCCCGTAAGACTCACGGGACATTGTCACGGATGCGCTAACTATACGCTAAAATACGGCAAAGGCAGCTTCGCATAGACATTCATCGGAGCTTGGTCATAAATGTCCCAATAGGCGAGAATTTGACATTGATAGATTATAAAAATGAAATAAAATATTTCGGCGCTCTAAATTAAGATGCGATCTTTACTTTTCACTTGCTAGCCTACGAAAGACGCGGGGCGTTGCTATTTTTGATACCGATTGCTCTTAGCGAGGAAAATGCCGAGAGGCCAGCTCTTGTTCGGCTACTACATGGCGAAAGCTAAAAGGCCGGCAAAGATGACGAGGTGTGGAGGAGATTTTAAAGTACAGGGTCAGAGACGAGGAGAGCGAGTACTTTGAAGAGCAAGACGCAATCAGTTACGAGGACTTTAAAAGGGCTGTTTATAAGGACGGCAGCTTTAAGGTCTTTGAAAACGCTCATGTTTTCAACAAGGTAATGATCTCAAACAAGACTTGGTTTTTGGGATGCAGGAGATTTGATAAAAATGGCTTCATCGATATGAGCATGAACGAACTACCTTGAAGTGCGGCGGTGATGTTTAGCGGCGAGCGTATGGGTCGGCGCTTTTAAGGATACAAAAAGACAAAACGATGAAAATATCAGTGAAAATAGCTTCATAACAGATGACTCAAACAGGTGCGAGCAGGGTGCATACTTTGTGCAAACCTGCAAATGCAGGTACGCGAAGGACGCGGCAAAAGGGCGTAAAGATGGTCGCATGAAGAGTGCAAAAAGCTTAAAGATCGATGAAATCTAAAAATGGTTGGCATCACGGGCACCAATGGCAAGACCACAACGGCTGCGGCTATCTACGAGACCTGCAGGTAGGCAAAAATGCGGGCTAAAGTGGTACCAGAGGGGCATTTATAGAACGAGCAGATAGATGACAAAGCGCTTTGACAGAAGTGCCATTTAAAGACGCTCTCATACCTCAAAGTAGCCAGCGAGCATGGCTGTAGTACTTCGTGATGGAGGTTAGCTCGCATGCGATCGCTCAAAAAGCGCATAGAGCTTAAAATTTGCTAAGTACACAAATTAACTCAAGATATCTCGACTACCAAGAGCATGGAGGGTATGCTGGGTAAAATCAGCTTTTTTTGACGATGAGGCGTAAAGCTCATAAACGTGATGATGGCGAGTTAAAGTGGCAAAAACGCCTATACATATGCGATCAAAAAGCCAGCCAACGCCGATGGTTTATGGGCTAAGGGCGGCATGAACGCATATCAAGACGCCAAATGGCGATGTTGAGATGAACTCAAGCCTTCAAAGCGGGGTTAATCTTTACAACCCTATTAACCGCTCTTGGAGCGGTTGCCTGCTAAACGCGCAGACGCAGCCACTTTCAAAGGCGATAAATGCATTAAAAGGCGTTAGCGGCAGGATGGAGGTCGTTAGCACCGATCCGCTGGTCATCGTGGATTTTGCTCATACGCAGATGGCATAGAAAAGGTGCTAAACTCAGCAGACATCTAAAATTGATCCCCGGTCTTTGGCGCAGGCGGCAGTAGAGATAGGACAAAGCGCCCTAAAATGGGAGCGATAGCCAAAAATACCTAAAATCAGCCAGCCGTTGGCAACAAAGAGTGGTAAAGGGCTTTTAAAGGGTAAATGGATATGGTACGGCTAGCAAGATCCCACAGAGCGTCGTAACGGACACTAAATTGAAACTATGTTGAAGCTCGATCGGTATCGGCGAGGAGCTTATAAAAAGGCTACTGCATTGATAGAAAATCAAAAAGGTTGAGTACAGACGTAAATAACGGCGAGAAGTTTGCCACCGCCTACGTGGTAAACAAAGGGCAGGCGAGTACCTAAACGGCGCGCGCTGCTAGAAAGGTCTGCGTTGGCGACGTGGTCATCATCGTGGCTTATGCTAGTATAGAGAATTTAAAAGGCTAAGAAAAGGTGAAAGCCAACCATCGTGCATGTAAAATAACAAAAACGAGATCATAAGGGTAGGCGATGTTTGAAGGTTTGGCTTTTCAAAAGATGGGAGCACGAATGCTTGAAGGATGTGCAAGACAGGCCAAGCAGATGGAAGAAGAGCAAAAATAAAATTGGCGCAAAAGCGCGGCGGGCTGAGGTGAGCGTTAGAGCAAACGGCAGCGGCGAGGATGCTGATATCAGCATAGATGATGGCAAACGCGAAGATAAAGAGAGCATGCAAATTACCTGCTGTCAGAGCGCCGTAAATGACGTGCTAAAATCCAGTTCAGGGGCCGATGAGCTTTTGCCGCTTCAAGGATGCTTGGCGGCCTTGCTTCGATGAGATGAAAACGGACTAAAATATCGCACTTGCCCATTTTTGCTAACAGCGGCATTTTGCCTAAACGCCGATCCTGAGGCCTACGCGAAGGACTTCTAACGCCTGCTGAAAGAAAGAACAAAAACTCAATCGTCTCGAGTAAATAAACACTTTGGCGCAGCTATCGCTAAAGAAATGATCGCAATTTGTCAAAAGTGGTCAGGCCCGCTTGGCGAATATGTCGATTGTTACCCATGTTGCAGCTTTTCTTGAGTGCGCTCCTAGCGAGGCTAAGCCCTGTTGTGATGGCTGAGTAGGACCAACGAGGCTGCATCAAAAAGAGCGCTTGGGTTGGGCATGCTTAAACGAGCTCTAATAACACCGTCGCTGGAGCTCCACAGCCAAGTCTTTGGGGCACAAAGTAGGCGACTGACACGCTAAGCTTCGAGTACTAACACGCAACTGTGAGATAAACACACCTTGCTGCAGATGATGAAGCATAGCTGTTGGAGCTGACACAGTGATACCAGACCGCTATATAAAGCGCTTTGTATCTTACGATGACGTATATTACGGCGATATCAGCGTGAGTGCTTGCAAAAGAGGATCGAGTGCACGGGTCTCTTGTTGATCGCTGGGTGCCCGGCAAGTAAGATGATGGTTGATGATGAGCTTGTTGCTGATAAATGGCATCAAGCCAAAGAGCCTAAGAGAGCTAAAGCAGGATGGATGCTTTGCTCGAAGGGGCGCAAAACTGGACGTCATCGTAAAGCGCGATGAGGCAAAAGGCTACTCTTTCAAAGTGACCAGTAAGCAGAGATGTGGTGGCAACCAAAGCCTAGACATAGACGCCCCTTCGAGCCTATGATCTGCCATGAAACGTCATGCCAAAGTCGCCTGAGAGCTTTGCTAGATGATAAAGTTTTGGTGGATTATGCTATCACGGTTGATGAGTAGTAGTTACATAAGGTCGAGCCAAAGTCAAATGCGACATCTTTTGCATCAAAATCAGCGATAGAAATACTAGGCTACAACAAAGAGAGCGTGAATAGCCGCGAGGAGCTTTAGAAAAAGATAAGCGACCTGCAAAATTTCGTGCTTTTACTACAAATGACTTTCAGTTCTTTGCAAGAGTGCCAAAATGAGCCTGCTTGAGGACTTCGTAGACCTACAAATACCGAGTGCCAAAAGGCGCCTGGCTTTCATCCTTACTACGAGGCGCTTGGCGTTATGCTAGAGGCTGGAGGCAAGCACTTTGAGGGCGCTTTTGGCTTTCTGGTGTGGTCGAAAAGCGTGGATAAAAAGCCTCACGCAAAAGGCGATGAGAGTGGCTTTGGGGCTTGAGATGATGCACTACTACTCGCTCATCCACGATGATCTGCCTTCGATGGATAACGCAAGCCTAGGCGCGGCACGCCAACGCTTCACGTAACATACGACGAGACAACTGCGATACTTGCGGGGAGATGCGCTAAATACGCATCAGCTTTTTATGAATATCACGTGCCAAGCTGCCAGCTGACACTCGTATAAAGTGCGTTGGAATTACTAAGCCAAAATGCTGGCGTTAGCGGCGTGGTGCTAGGTCAGGCGCTGGATTGTTTCTTTTGAAAATACAAACAAAGAGGATATCAAAAGGGCAAAGGCTAATGGCCTCTCTGGCAAGATGCTAAGCCTTGATGAGCTGGTCTTTGCACATCCATAAAACCGCAAAAGCTCATCGCTGCTAGCCTAAAAATGGGCGCTGTGATAGTACATTAGACGAAACAGAGTGCGAGAAACAGTTTACGATATCGGCCTAAAAGCTTGGGCTTGCTTTTCAGATCAGACGATATCATCGATCTTACAAGCGACGAAGCGGCCGCTGGAAAGCCCGTGCATAACGATCTAGCTAAAAACTCATTTACAAATTTACTTGGTCTATCTGGTGCAAAAAGAAAAAGATGAGCTTAGTTGCGAGATAGAAGAGGCACTAAAACAGATAGATGCAAGATATCGTAAAATGATCTTTAGAGCTTACAGACAAAGCATCTAAGATAGTGCGTAAATCTTTCGTAAATTTATATCACTTTTTAGACATTTTGGGCAAAAATGCAAGGCAAGTTTTAATCACTTTTTGTATAATCTGACGCAATAAAAGGAGATCATATGCTAAAAAACAAGCCGATACTATAAGATTTTTGTGCGCTGATATGGTGCAAAAACGCTAACAGCGGACACCAGTGCTCCTATGGGCCTCAGCTCGATATCATGGTGGTTTTTAAGCAACTTTTAAAAACACAACCCTAAAAATCCAAAAATGGCTAAAACAGAGATAGGCTCGTTTTTAGCGGTGGTCACGCATCAAAGCTTGGTTTATAGCTTTCTTTGCACCCTAAGTGGCTACGATCTAAGCCCTAGATGAGCTTAAGAAAGCCTGCCAACTTGGCTCAAACACCCCAGACACCCAGAAATTCATACCCGAGGCGTTGAGATGGCTACCGCCCTCGGTCAAGGCGTAGCAAACGCAGTTGGCCCTAGCCATGGCAGAAAAATACGCTGCAAACGTGCTAAATGAGCCAGATAATAAAAATAATCGATCATGAACTTACTGCCTTTGCGGCGACGGCGATCTTGAAGAGGGCATAAGCTACGAGGCATGTTCGATCGCAGGAGGTGAAGACTAGAACAACCTTGTGCTCATTGCTATGATTCAAACAACATCACGATCGAGGGCGACACAGCGATCGCATTTAGCGAGGATGTCAAAGGCGAGGTTTGAGGCGCAGGGCTGGGAGGTCCGCACGCATCGACGGACACGACTTCAACCAGATCAGACTTTGCGACTCGAGCAAGCAAGCGAGAAAGAGTCGCCATATCTCATCATCGCAAACACGCACACAGCACGCGGCGCAATGGAGCTTGAGGGCAGCCACACAGCCACGGCGCACCGCTTGGCGAGGAGATCATCAAAAAGGCAAAGGCTGCAGCTGGCTTTGACCCTGAGAAGAATGCTATCGACGAGGACGTGCTTTTTAAGATTTAGAGGCGCGGTTGAAAAAGGGACGATCTTGAAGAGGCGATGTGGAACAAAAAGGTTGAGGCACTAAGCATTGAAGGCGATTACTAAACTTCACTGCTTAATCCAGACTTTAGCGAGATCGAATTCCAGACTTTAGCGACAAAAAGCTAGCCACAAGAGATACAAACCACGTCATCTTTAAATGAGATAGCTCAAAACTCACAGCTTTATCGGCGGTAGCGCAGATCTTGCTCCGTCAAACAAGACCGAGCTAAAGGGCATGGGTGACTTCCCAAATGGCAAAAATATCCACTACGGCATCAGAGGCACGCCATGGCAGCTATCAACAATGGCATCGCCAGATACGGTCTTTTTCTTGCCATTTTTCACGCGACATTTTTCATCTTCAGCGACTATCTAAAAGCCGTGCGAGGATAGCAGCGCTAATGGGCATCAAGCACTTTTTGTCTTCACGCACGATAGTATCGGCGTTGGCGAAGATGGTCCACGACACCAGCCTATCGAGCAGCTTAGCACATTTAGGAGCGATGCCGGATTTCTCACACTTTCCGCCCAGCTGATGGCAACGAAAAATGCAGCTAGCGGCAGAGTGGCTCCAAATTTAAACGCTCAAGCGCATTTGTGCTTAGCCGCCAAGGGCTTGATCCACTTGCAAAAGGCGAGGTTGGCGAGGTTGGCAACGGCGCATATCTTTCTAAGCTCGGCAAAGATGCAAAGATCACATTTATAGCAAGCGGCAGCGAGGTCTCACTCTGCGTAAAAGCAGCCGCACTTTCTAGCTGAGCAGGGCATCGGTGCAAACATCGTATCAGCGCCTTGTTTTGATCTGCTTTGCGAGCAGCCAGCTGAGTATGTGGCTAGAATTCTAGATAAAAACACAACCATTATCGCAGTTGAGGCCGCAACTGGCTATGAGTGGTATCGATCGCCGACGCGGTTTATGGCATGAACAGCTTTGGCGCCAGCGGCAAGGCAAATGAGCTATTTGATCACTTCGGATTTACTCCGCAAAAGCTTACAAATTAGCTGGCGAACTTATATAAAAGTCTAACTTTTGGGGAGTAAAATCCCCAGCTGCAATCTAAAATCAAAAAGGCACTTTTATGGAAATTTCTCACGTTATCGTTTTGGCCTTGGTGCAAGGCATAAGCGAGTTTTTGCCGATATCAAGCTCGGCTCATCTCATCTTGGTGCCAAAGCTAGCTTGGCTGGCCAGATCAAGGGCTTGCTTTGACGTGGCAGTGCATGTTGGTACGCTAAGCGCGATACTTTTTATTTTAAAGATACGATTTTTAAGCTACTTCGCGACTTTTTGCCTCGATAGCGCAAAAGAAAGATGGTGGGCGATAGCTTTGCTTGTCTGGTGCGTGGGATTTGCCACTATCCCAGTTGGCATCTTTGGACTTTTGTTTAACAACGTGATCGAAGAGTACGCAAGAAGCGGCGTTGTGATCGCTGTTACTACGATCATCTTTGGCATCGCACTTTACTTTGCTGATCTTCGCTCAACAAACAAAAGCGAATACGAAATGACCATAAAGTATGCTCTCATCGTGAGGCTAGCGCAGGCTGTGGCGCTCATCCACGGCGTCTCAAGATCAGGCATAACGATGACAGCGGCACTTGTTTTGGATTTAGTCACAAAGGCAGTGCCATTCTCATTTTTGCTTTCGATCCCAGTCATCATCTAGCTGGCGGACTTGAGAGTATCAAGCTTTATAAAAGATCCAAACGCGCTTGCCTTGGAGCGACATCGCCCTTGGCGTCATCATAAGTGCAGTTAGTGCTTATATCTGCGTGAAGCTATTTATGGGGATCATCTCAAGGATCAGGATGCTACCTTTTGTCATCTACCGCTTGATCTTGGGTGCGTTTTTGCTATATCTGTTTTTATACTAAGTTATAAAAGGGCTGAGCTGATAGACCTAGCCAAAATAATTTGCCAAAAAGCATGGCAAATTACTCCTCTTTTATCTATGACGTTTATAGTCTTTGCGGCTTGATATGACTCTGTCATGTTTCTTAGCTTCTGTTTATATCCATCTGTTTGATAGTCTTCAAGCTTGTCGTTCGCCTTTTTCTCAAACTCTGCGATATCTTGTTTGCAGCACTCAGACTTGTCATTTGCGTCAAATTTAGCTTTAGCTTTGCATCTTGTCGTTTTAGCTCTTGCTTTTAGAGCTTCAAATTGTGTTTCGCCTCGCTCATAGCTTTGCAACGCCGTTTGACTTTTAGCTCTTCAAGCCTTGAGCTGATCTGCTCCATCAGCTTGATCGCTTATGCGTTCGAGTCGCTAGGGTTGTGTCAAGCTCGCTATTTATCACGCTTTCGATCTCGCTTTTAGCCACGCCATCAAATTCATTTTCAAGCTCTTTAGAAGCGCTATAAACTCTTCATCCACGTTTTTAAATTAAAGCTGTGAGTTTAGTCTTAGCTCATCTGGAGCCGATATCGCCTCATCTTTTAGCTTCTCAATAGCTCTTAAGATGCCATCTCTTGTGCCATTTATCGCGCCTTTTATGAGCTCTTTTTGCAAATATGTCCCCTCATTTGCTAGATTCCCCGCTGCACTGATGATATTTTTTTGAAATTTCAAACATTCGCTCTTTGCTACAACTCCCCGCTGCTCTTATCGCAGCGTAGGTCATATTTTTAGCTATCGCACCAGCGGTCTCTTCGACATCCTTTGCACCTTCAAGTGTTGTCGTTAAAAAGGCGATTTGAGCGCTCTCTTTTAAGATGCTAAAGCATCCTTGTTTCTCTAATAATCGCGTTGTTTAAAAAGCTCTAAACTTTCCTCTTTTTCGCCAAAAATTTCTATCCTTTTACGACCTCTTCAGCCGCTTCAAATGAGTGCAGCCTATTTTTATCTCTTCACGCTTTGCCTCGATGGCTCTATTTATCTCATCTCTTTTTATCAAATAGCTCATAAAGCTCCTTTCTCTTCGCCGCTAACTAGAGCTGGTTTTATCCCCTCCATAGCGCTTTTTAGATTTTAGCATTTTATGAGGCTCTCTTTGTCCATCTTGTCGTAAAAGCTCGTTCATCTTTTTGCTTTTCAAAAGATCAGGCAGTACGTTTTTCGTCTTTGTCTGAGACATCCTTAAAAAGTCGTTGCAAAGAGCCTTTATGCTAGTTAGTAGCCCCTCACTATCTTTATAATCACGTAAATTTTGCTCAAGTTTATCCATATTTTTGCCTTATAAAACGTATTTTGCTTCGTGTTTTGGCGCTGAAAAATATCTCTAGCCTCTTCTTCGCTTAAAACTAGCACGGCTAGATCGTAGCTAGCGTATTTTTATCTTTGCTAAATTTCTGAAAAACAGCTTAAATTCTCTATCTTTTACTATCTCTTTTACCTTCTCTTCGGCATTTACGCCAGCGTCAAATATCACTTTATACTCCCAGTGTGTTGGGTAGTCGATTTTGCCTATTATTTAGATCGCATATATTCGCCACTTTTGCCTCCTGTTTTTGCTCTCTGGCACGATGTTATCTATCTCCATGCCCTTATCTATGGCTTTTTACCATGTCGTAAATGGTTAAAAGTCCCACGCTCACGCCTGTTAGCGCCTCCATCTCAACGCCTGTTTTGCCCTCGATCTTTTGACGCTCACGTAAAAGCTTAAGCGCGCACTCGGCAGCTCTCGATGTCACAATCCACACCCAAAAATGGCTAGTGGATGGCACATGGGTATTAGCTCGCTTGTCTTTTTAGCGCCCATTATCGCAGCGACAACGGCTGTTTTGGATGACTGGGCCTTTTTGCCGGTATTTTTCTTTGATCGCCTTAAAAGCATCTTTGCTCATTTGATGATCCCGCTAGCAGTTGCTACTCTTTTGGTTGGGATCTTTTGGGCTACATCGACCATCTTTTGGACGATCTTTTTCATCTAAATGTGTTAGCATTACTCTCCTTTTTGGTGGATTACTAGCCTATTTAAGCAAATTTGAAGTTATCAATAGATTAAGCAAAAATATCAAAAATCTAAAAAGTTTAAAAGCTTTGCTCAAAACGCAAAGAGCGATTTTTCATTTCTTAATATAATTATCTAATTTAAATAATTTTTTATATTTATAATTTAAATGTTTAATGCATAAAATACCTAAAAATACGAACTTTTATAGATAATAAATTTTATCAAAAAGTATATTTCTATCCGTTAAATTCAAAGTCTATTTATTGTAAATGGCAAAATTATTATTGATATTTTTCTTTAATGCTTAAAGAAAAGTAAATTAATCGCTAATTTGCTTTTTAAGAGATATCTATGATAGTTTTTTTACAAATTTTTAAATTACGATGAAAGCAACCTAGATAATGAAATTTCTGCTATGTCTTAGCTTATCTTTGATAGCGCTTTTTGCCGAGAGTAAGGGCTGTTTTCGTCGATGAAAATAGTCAAACATCATCTTTGTAAAAGATGGCGAGACAAAAAGCCCTAGGAGCTTAAAGGAGAAAGTATCACAAAGATCAAAGATGTGCTTACGATGAGAGCTCTTTTTACGTTGCAAGTTAAACAACGAGATCGTAAAGGTAGCTAGCGAGAAGAATTTTTATTTGCTCGCCAAATGTTGGCTGTGAGGTTTCAAATATCTTGCTAGATAAAGAAAAGATTACGTCGCTTGCGATATGGCAAATGTCGTAACAATCGCCATTTTTGACAAGAGTTCTAAAGGTATATCAAAAATTTTAACAATGTTTATAAATTCCTAGCTTTTTACCGCTTGGGAGGAGTGTTTTTACAAGCTTTAATGGTAAGGGCATTTTTGCTTGATAGCAAAGCTTAACGCAAAGAGCAAAAAGCGTTGGCTTTTGCGCCATGAGCGCTTGTAAATTTAGCGATGATGAAATTTTCATAGGGCTTTAGAAACGGAGAAATTTTAGATCTTAAAAGTGGAGCTAAAAAAGCAGATTTTAAGATCTGAAATTTCAGCTCTTGCGTGCGTGGGAGATGAGGTTTTGTAGCTAGCGAGGACGGAGTGATCTACTCAGTTTGACAAAAAGCTTTAAGCTAAAGGCAAAAAGAGCTTTTTAGCGGCGAGATAAAAAGAATACTTTATAGATAAAAACGTGCTTGTTGGCGTGGATCTAGAGTAATAAGACAAAAGGAGTTTAGAGATAAATTCATTTTTAAAAAGGAGAGTAAATGCAAAGAAAGTTATTTTGTGTCGCAAGTGCTGCACTGCTTGGGCTATCTTTAACTGCTGCTTGTGCTGCTAGTAGTGACCTTGAAAAAGTCATGAAAGAGCGCGGGCTAAGCGAAAAAGATGTCCTTGCAGCTACTAAGACTTACCAGCCAAGCGGTAAAAAGATGATTTCATCGTCTTTTTCATCTGGCGGGCAGAGTGGTCAAGTGCTGGTTGCTGGCGTTCCGTCGATGAGGACTACAAATACATCGGCGTTTTCACCCCAGAGCCTTAGCAAGGATATGGCTATGACGATGAGGTCAAAAAGCTGTTTTCTAAAACAAAGGCAACATCAGGGGCAAGAGAGATAACGGGGCGATACACACCACCCAAATTCACTGAGAAAAATGGTGAGTATGTTGGTGATTATCTGTTATCAACGACAAAGGCAAGCCAAGGATCGCTGCTACTCATTTAAAAGACTTTGAGACAACTCAAATGGTCGTAAACCCTATCATGAAAGAGTGAGCACGGCGGTAGCTTCATCACTCCAACAGCAGTACGTCATCGAAGCTAGCCAGTACGCAGCTCCACTTGATGATACTATCACTCAATGGACGACTACGAAGCCGTTTATAGAGGCTGCTGTGACATTTTGGAAGTGACTATCAAAAGGTAAGATCGACGAGAAAGCATCTTTCTCTCTGAGCTTCCTCCATACTGGCAAGACCTAAGCGACGCTGGTAAGGGCGAGAGCTACGGCTGGGGCTTTACAAACTCGATAAACACTGAGATGTATACAGGTGGTATCGAAAAAGGTCTTCCTCCATTTGAGGCGGGTGCTAGTGAAATGACACCGACTTCTTGCACGTTTATAACTGCGGAATCCCCAGAAAAACTTGCACAAGACAAGAAAAACTACAAAGTTATAAATGGTCATAGAGTGATTACGATAGAAGCTGCTGTAAAGCTGGAGCACTATTTTTGATCCCAGAGTCAAAAGAGCCACACGGTTGTGACATAGCCCAGATGGCAGATACATCATCGTTGGCGGTAAGCTTGATACTCACGCATCAGTTTCCCATGACTTTAGAAAAGATCAAAGAGCTAATCGACAAGAAAGAGTACGCTGGCACTGACCCAGCTACGGCATACCTATCTTAGATAGAGAAAAGTCAATGCACGGACAAGTAGAACTTGGCCTTGGACCACTGCACACATCATTTGACTCACAAGATGGCATACTTTATACTTCACTTTACGTTGATAGCAAATCGTAAAATGGGACTGTAAGGGCTAAAGAGTGCTAGATAAAGTAAATGTTCACTACAACATCGGTCACCTTGACACAATGGAGGCAAATCAGCAAAACCTAGGCAAATACGCAATCGCATCTTGATAAACTTTCAATCGATCGCTTCAGCCAGTTGGCCCTCCATCCACGAAACCACAGCTAATGAACATCACTGGCGCAAAAATGGATCTAATCTATGATATGCCTATCCACTTGGTGAGCCACACGACGTTGTCTCAATCGCTGCTAGCAAGCTAACTCCAGCGCTTACTTACAACATGGGTACAAACTCAAGAACAGGCGAGGCTGGCCCATACGCAACCCTAGCTGGTCAAGAAAGAGTTGAGAGAAACGGCAAAAGCGTAACTGTCATACGAGCAATGATCGAAGCCACATCAACCAGAGCACATCGAGGGTAAATAAAGGCGATAACGTAACAATTCACCCTAACAAACCTAGAGCGCGCTCAAGATGAGACTCACGGCTTTGGCATCGACCTTTACAACATCCACGCTTCACTAGAGCACGGCAAAACTGCTTCAGTAATTCTGTAGCTGATATGGGCGTCTTCCCATACTACTGCCGAGTTTTGTTCAGCACTTCACCTAGAGATGATGGGTTGCTGCTTATTAAAGATCAAATATATATGAATCTGCAAAAGATAACAAGCTAAAAACTCTAGCCCAGAGGCTCTAAAGCTGAGTACGACAAAAGTAATCACGCAACTAACAAAAGCAACTGATGATGTTATCAAGAGGTTGTTAAATACCTAAAAGAAAACATTATGAGAAATATCCAAAAGTAAAAGCTTTTGGTTGATGACGCACTTGATCAATACGGCTACATCAAAGAGGGTAAAAGCTAAAGCTGACGAAGCTTACAAAAAGGCGACGTAAATGGCGCTATCCTTTGGGAGTACCAAGTATGGCAATACATGGTAAAAACCGCTGACGTTGGCCTAAGAGCTAAAAACAACCTAGCTAAAGAGATCGCAACTCCGATGAGCCCAGCTGCTGCAAAAAGGCGAAGAAGCTTATCTAAAAAGGCGGATGTAACGGCTGCCACGTCATCGGTCAAGTAGCTCAGGGTCCAGATCTAACTGGCGTCTTGCTAAGACATGAAAACGGCGAAAAATGGGTAGCAGACTTTATAAAAGACCCTGCTAAATTCTATAACGACGACTACGTTAAAGCGATGATTGATTTCTTTAAACTTAGAATGCCAAATCAGCACATGCAGTGACGAAGAGAGATCAAAAATATCATCCAGTATCTAAAAATGGATAGACGAAAACGCAGGCATGTAGTTTTAGGGGCATTTTGCCCCTTTTAAATCTAAATTAACTTTTGCTAGGCTAAATTTTACATTAGGAAGGAGATTATGAGTAAATATAAGATTTATACCATTGTTGCACTTATCATTGCATGAGCGTTTGTTTACTCTGCCAGTTCTTGGCTGGCACGGGACAAAAAGGAGCGTATAGCTAACGGCGACGAGCTACCATCTTATAGCTTACACTATCTACGATCTTTATAGCTCATTTTCAGTATAAAAGACCACCTTTTTGCCAAAAGGGTGGCGAGTGATCTTCGTAAGATGATCGAGCAAAAAGCAGAGATCGGCACGCCATCTTTTCCTATCTGGTACGTATCTCTTGAAGCGCCAAACTATCCAAAGGCAGCCTTTCAGATGGCATCCCTAGTATATTTTTCACGTAGATGGATATAGTGGCGACGTGCACGAGGGTGAATACGATAAACCACTACATCGGCATGTATCTATGGAGCATGGCGGGCAATGTCGAGCGAGCGATCGCGCCTTATTATCTACTTATCGCCACACTTTGCATGCTTGCGTTTTTATACTATGACGGTCAGTTTAACTCACTTCTCAGTGGTGCCAACCATCATCGCACCGGTGCTATTTATGAGCGCATTTTGTGGGCTGGCTATACTGGTACGGACACAACATGCAAGAGTGGGGCGCCTTTAAAGATAAAGCCATTTATGCCAACCGTCTTTAGGCGATGGTAGCGTGGCGCGCTACAACGCACTCATGCCAACTATCGGCTTTGGGTGATGATGGTGATGAGCGTGCTGCATACTCTGCGGTATTTTCAAAGAAAAAGAGCTAAATGCGTAAATTCTTTCAAATTTGCCCTTGTTTTTGCCACTTTTGGCTTTGCAAACGTCCTTCAAGATGCGATAAATAACGCTAGTCCTGGCGATGTGATAAAGCTGGGGATGCTGTTTATGAAGGGGGCATAATCGATAATCAAACCTCTTACTATCATCGGCGAAGATGCCCACATAAAAGGCGACGGCAAGGGCAGGCGTTATAAAGATCATCGCTTCAAACGTGACACTTAAGATTGAAAGATAAGTGGCAGTGGCAACGACCTTAGCGAGCTTGACGCTGGCATAGGCTGTGACAAGGCAAATAACGTTGAAATTTCAAAAAACGACATAAGCGACGATGCTTTTTGGGATTGACTTTAAAAGTGCAGCAGCTCAGAGATCACTGAAAACAACATCACCTCAAAAAGGGCGCTGAGCCTTGGCTTTAGAGGCGATGCGGTGAGACTTTGGTATAGCCATGAAAGTGATCGAGCACCTAACAACATCCGTGACAGCCGTGACATGGTCGCATGGTACATAAGCCACAATAAATTCCTAAGCAACAAAGCAGTTGGAGCAGATACTCGCTGCATTTGTATGCGTAATCAAAGAGTATAGAAAATAACGGAACTTTATCGGCAACGCTGTTGGTATGTTTTTATGTATTCAGCTAGCTCAAATATATATAACCTAGTTATGGATAGCGACGGCGCCTTTGGCATCGGCATCGGGCTAAAGGACGTATCTGACTTTACGATGAAAACAACACCCTTGTCTATAACGCGTGGCATTTTGCTTGATAACTCGCCGTTTCGGCCGGATCAACTACTACATTCATAGGCAATAGAAATTACACACAACGTAGTTGGCGTCTATTTTCACGCCACGCAAGGCGACAAAGCATCTTTGGAAAACAACGACTTTATCGGCAACATGGACATCGTCGTAAACGACACCCGGGCGAAAAGATGCTGCTAAATGGAGTGGAGCAAGAACTATTATGATGAGTATGAGAGCTTTTTGATAGAGATAAAGATGGCTACGGCGACACGCCATTTTTGCACCTCTCATACATCGATCAGCTCTGGCAGTACTATCCAAATTTTGCAGGTTTTTCTATGGCTCAAGCGTCTTTAGCGTCTTACATTTCTTTAGCTAAACTCGCTCCATTTTCTGAGCCGATAAAGCTACTTGAAGATAGTTCGCCTGGGGATAAAAACGCATCGATGTTTCATTCCAACGCTTTAAAGGCGAAACGTGGATAGAAGAATTTTCATGATAATGGCTCAGGCTGCAGCGGTGGCTGGGATAGCCGCCATGCAAGTTTTTGCCAAAAAGTAGTGGCGATCAGCTCATCTTAGACCGCACGGGCGCTGTTGATGACTTTGATGATCTTTGCGTAAAATGCGGTCGGTGCGTGCAAGTCTGCCCTTATCACAGCATAAATTGGCTGACATAGAAGATGGCTACTCAAGTGGCTCAGCTCACGTCAGACGCCAAAGAGCGAGGCTGCTACTTGTGTGACCTCTTTTTCCCCATGCGTGCTAGCCTGTCTGGCGGTGCGCGCTCGATCACGCGACAAAGGTCGTGGGCGATGTCAAAATGGGCGTTGCGGTTTTAAGTGAGACGGCTGCCTGTTTGAGCGTGAAAAAGGTAAGCGAAGCTGGCGTTAAAGCATCTGGCTGATCGCAAAAGCCTATAACGACAGAGAAGAGGCGCTAAAAGATAAGATAAAAGGCAAGATCGGTCGGTGCGATCTTTTGCGTCCACTTGCCCAGTTGGCGATAGCGCGATAGTGATGAGCGAGACAAAGTCCGCTTATAAAAATGGCTGTGTAGGTTGTGGCGGGTTTGCGCTGAGGTCTGCCAGCAAAGATCATAAATATCGCCCAAAAGATGAGTTATGATGAAATTGTACAGGGAGAAAAATGAGAGCAATAATACCTTTAATAGCTGCTGCGTTGATATTTGTCGGCTGTGAAAAGAGTGAGGGACAAAAGCGCAAGAGGCTGCTAGCGAGCAAGGTGCAAAAGTAGCGACAAGTGCTAGCATAAGGTCGATGAAAACAACGAGTGCAAATAAGCAAAATGGATTCATAAAACGACATGCACGGCGAGCGTTCGGTGGACTTGAAGACAACAACGTAAGCCGCCAGATCGGGCGCTTTGCTGGTAAAAAGCCCGCTTCAAAGTATAAATTTAAAGGCTCATAAAGGGCAGACTTAGCAAGGACTTCATCACAAAGTGCTCAGCCTGCCACGACGACTAGCAAAATGGCATCATCGGACCATCTCTTCTAACAAGAGCGAGGATAGGTATCAAAGATGATAAACGCTTATAAAAACAAAGGAAGGTAAATGTGCTGATGCGTGATCTTGTTAAAAAGATGGATGAGGTGAGATTAGAAAATCTAGCCAAAGAGATAAGCGATTTTAATGCGCAGTTTAAAAGACAAACAATGAAAATCGGAAAAATCATAACGATCATTTTAGCGGTGCTGATATGGCAGCATCATGGTGTTTATGCTAAGCCAAACTCCGCCTAAAAGGAGATCAGAAGCTAGCGTTCAGCCAAAAGTGGAGCAAAATATCTCAAAAGAGCAGACAAAGTCTAGCGAGGATTTGACCAGCGAAGATGAGCTAAAAGGTAAAAGAGCTAAGCTAAGCGTAGGCTAAGACGCAAAATGAAGGCGTTAGCAGGCAATATCTAACCTCTTGCGCACCATGTCACGGCGCAAATGGCGAGGGGTAATGTCGTAGGCCTGATATCACTCATCTAAGCAAAGAGGATCTGGCAAAAACTGGCTGATTATAAGGCTGGCAGGTGCAAAACACGCTTATGAAGGACTGCTACACAAACGTTAGCGACAGCGAACTAAACAGCTTGCTGATGAGGAAATTTCTAAATTAAAAGTAAAAATGGATAAATATAACGTCCGTGCGACAGTTAGAAATGTAAGCTTTCTAAGCACGCTAATAACGACTACAAAAGATGGCAAAAAGCGCCCAAGCATACGTTTTTGGCGCATTTTACCATCGTGCTGGTTCATCTTTTTGTTGTGCTCTCTTACAGGGTCGATGTGACCAGATCTAGGGGCGACATAAGTGCTTCAGGATACTTGGCTTTCACCCTATGAGACGCATTTATGAGCTTGCAAGTCTTTTGTAACACCTGTAGGTCATATGGAATTTACTAATCGGCTCGCTTAGCATCTCAGCCTTTTACATCATTTTTGGTGGCAGGGGCTTTTGCTCGTGGGTTTGCCCGTATTCGCTTATAAGCGAGATAGCTGAGAAATTCATGAGAAATTTACGCGCCAAAAGATGGTAAAACCGCGAGTTTTGACACAAAGTGGCGATACGCTTTTACCATTTTGTTTTTGGCTCTTAGCTTTGCTAGCTCAAGCCTTGTCTTTGAGTACCTAACGTCGTTGGGATATTTTTCAAGATTTATCATCTACGGCTACTTTCACGCTATCTGGCTAGCTTGCTATGCTATGTGGTGGAGATTTTTCTTCTCACGCAGGGGCGTGGTGTGGGTATGTCTGCCCTGTTGGAGCGACCTATTCGCTACTGAGCTAAACCAAATGCGATAAAGGTCGGCGGATAAAGAAAAGTGCGATCACTGCTTAGTTTGCACCGATGTTTGCCTAGTGCCACGTGCTTTTATGACAAAAGGGCGCAAGCTGGTGATAGTAAAAAGCTCTTTAGGATAGCTGGGGCTGACTGCACGCTTCTGGCAGGTGTATCGACGTGTGTCACCAAGATGCGCTTAAAATTGACAACGGCTTTAAGAAACTCATATAGAAATTTCTTTTTGATAGATATAAAAAGAAGTAACGAGTACTTGGCTCGCAAAAGATACTTGATAGCGTCAGTCTAAATGTAAAAAGCTGGCGAAAAGATAGCGATACTTGGGCAAAAATGGAGCTGGCAAAGCTCGCTCATGCGTATCATCTTGAGGGCGAGTTTGTGCCAAATAGCGGAAGCGTCGCGATAAATGGCGTAAATACCCTAAAAAGATAGAAAAGAGGCACTAAAGTTTATATCATTTGTGCCACAAACCCCTCCACCGCCCTGTAGCCTGCGTGAGCTTTGCGAGTTTGTCTGCAAAAAGCTCAAATGTAAATCGAAGATATTGAGAATGAGTAAGCTTTTAGAGCTTGACCTGCATCTAAATTTAAACAAGTCCTTTTACAAACTATCTGGAGCGGTATGAAGCAAAAGATGCTAATAGCCATCGCATTTGCCAAAGATAGTGAAAATCTTGATGTTTGACGAGCCAACGGCACTTAGATGTAAAAAGCAAGGGAGTCTTTTGAAGTTTGCTCGATAACTTCACGCAAAACAAGACGCTAGTTTTCATCTCGCACCGCATCGATGAGATCGCTCATTTGCTTGATAGATGCGTCTATATGGATCTTGGCAAGATCATCAAAAGAAGAAAGTAAAGGCGAGCAAGAGTGAATAACCTTTTAATAGCAAAAACTAGACGTCAAAGAGTCGTTTCGCTCGAGGTGGTTTTGCGATCTATGCGCTTCTTTTTCTGCTTTGATGATAGGATTTTTATTTAGCGGGTGACCGACTCGCGCGTGCTAGGCTTTTTCTGACTAACTAGGGGCGCTACTTTTGTTTATACAAGTTGCGTCATCATCGTGCCGATATTTATCCTCATTTCAACCGTTAGAAGTATAAATCAAGACAGGGACACAAACCTGCTTGAATACGTGCTAAGCTTCCCGCTATAGCAAAGAGTACTACTTTGGCAAGGCGCTTGGGCGGACTTTGTCGTTTTTGTGCCGCTTTTGTTCTCGCTTTTGCTTTGCGTGGTGGTTGGCTTTATAAAGGGCGTGTCGATACCTTGGGGCGTGCTGGTGCTTTACTTTGGGCTGCTTTTTAGCTTAAGTATCGTCTTTTTATCGCTTGGCTTTTTCATCTCAAGCCTTATCAAAACCAAGAAACAGGTCAAGGCGTGGCGTTTTGCTCTGCTTATCATGCTAGCTTTTATCGACCCTGGCGCTCATTGGACTGCTTTATGCGAAGCTCTGTCGATGAGTACGTCATCTACTCATCGCATAGTTAAATCCGATCGAGCTTTTTAGGATAGCAGCGCAGCCTTTTGATCCAATTTAGCAGTCATCGGCACTGCGTCTTACTTATCTAGGCATTTTCAAAAAGCGACCTTCGTAGCTTACGCGATCATCTATCCTTTGGTGCTTGGCGCGATCTTGCTGGTTTGCGGCTATTTGGGCTTTAGCAAGAGAGATCTTGTTTGATTGTTTCTTTTTGTTAAATAAGAGTTGGCTTTATAAAGTAGACGAGGCTTGTATTATTCCACTTGTCCAACAAAGAAACCTCCTTTTTGTACGACTTTCCCCTACAAAGGTTTATCTCTCAAGAAGTATGAAAAATTCATTTTATTTTTAGCCTTTGCCGTTTTATCTCTAAAGCGCAAACTGGGATGAAAAATATGCAAAACTGCTATCAACAAAAGTGACGCAAAAGCTTGCGAGCTTTACTAAAAAGCTTTCAAGCGAGTGTGAGAACAAAGACCAAAACCTCTTGCTTTTTATACGCTGACATGCTAGGGGCGAGGTCTTGGCGTGGAGAAAAGATCTGGTTAGATCTTATGAGATATCAGTCGCTTTTGCGAAAATGGCAGCAGCGAAGCTTGCTACGAGCTGAGCTGCTACAAAATATCTGCGAGAGCGGCGCTAGAGCAGAGCTTTGATCTGTCTGCAAATGCCTCGATAAAGCTTGCAAGATGGGCAGCAAACGAGGCCTGCAACGTCTTAGAACTCGTGACCTAAAATTAAAATTATCATAAACTATCATGTATCGCGCTTATGAGACGACAAAACTATCTTTACCAGTACTAAACTTTCATTCACTGCAAGAGTTGACTACTGATTTGGGTCTCGAAAAGCTTACACAAAACAGTCAGAGCCTGAAATACTCGCTCATGAGTACAAATTGTCAAACACTTTGCACTACTCATAAAACGCATGTAGTGCGTAGCACTGACATGCCCTTTAACTGATGCGAGGGGTTTGAGGGATCTAAAAGGGGAGATAAGGGGACGGCCTTCGTGCACATGCAGTGCGAGCTAAGTCCCTTGTCTCTGCACACAGATCGAACTATAGGTCCGTATAAGATCATATTTGTGCGATAATTTCACTCAGCTCAGCAAGCGTTGCTCGCTCACTAATGACCCGATTTTGTGTCAATTACAGAAATACATTAGTCCTCACGCAGAGTTCATGATTTTACTCAAAGCTTTCTAGAAAATAGGCCGAAATACTCGCTCATGAGTACTAGAGTTTTGTCCGAGTTTTTAAGCGCATTTAGTGAGATACCTTTTTACGTCGCTTCAAATTAAACATTACAAACCACGTTTAATAGTAATAAAAATGAAAATTTCAAATGTGAGTTTTTGCTTTCACACAAAGCATATATTTTTACCATTTTAAAGAGAAAATTTCTTTGAAAAATGCCTAAATATCGCGATTGGACTTTAGTATTACCTCAGAATTTTCTTTTTATTAACTAAAAATTTCATTAAAATTTATATTTAAATAATAACATTTCATCGTCCTAAACGGGCCCTCCTTTTTGTAGCGGTTAAGACTTTGCTTCCCCTTTTCTGGCTTTTCCGCTTACACAAAGAGGTTGTCTCTCTTTTAAATCAAATTTTTACCTTTCTAAACTCAAATTACACAACGCTACTTTCTTTTTAAAACTATATTTTTGATAATGGTTTTTAAAAATTATAAAAGCAAAAATCTTATAAAATTGCGAGCTGTTATCAAGACTAATCTTTCAAAAAGGTGGCAAAAGGGAGTGAAATACTAAATTTAAAAGCTTTTTACAAGGTGCATGCGTATTTGTCGCTTCTCTTTTTATCCCGCTTGTCGTGGTTTGCTTTAGCGGTGCGATCCTAGTTTATAAAGACAGAGCTAAACAGCCTTTTTCGTCCAAATATCGTAAATGTAAATTTAAACAAAAAGAATTTCGAGCAAAGGATCAGCTTTGATGAGCTAAGAGATATCATCGCAAGCGAACTTAGTGGCTACGAGATGGTTGGCATAAACATCGATGCAAACCCTAAAAATGCGACAAAATCTGGCTAATCGAGCATAACGACAGCAAAAAGAGTGAAGTATCTATTTTGACGCTTTTAGTGGCAAGATAAAGAGCAAGCCACTAGCACACGATGAGGGATTTTTCGGGGTTTTAGCGCATATCCACGAGACTTCTTCTTGAAAAAGTGGCAACATTATCCTTTTTCTAACAGCTATTTTTACATTTTTATCTGCATTAGCGGCTTTGTGATCTACCGTAAGTACGGCTAACTCTGCTTAGGCTGCGCGTAAATGGGCTAAATGTTTTTATGAACGACATCCACAAAGATAATAGGCATTTTTGCACGCCAGTTTTGCTTCTCATTTGCATAAGTGGCGCTTGGTGGGGAATTTCCAGATGGCACGCGCGCCAGGTTTAAAAATGACTTCGTAATAGACGCAAAAATGTACAACAAGAGCTTATCTCTTGATGAGCTGGTGGCGCGAAGCAAAAAAGGATATAAAAGGCTTTGAGCCACTTCATCTCGCTGCCTTTCATGCAAGGGGCAAACATCCGCATCTTTGGCTACGTGATGTGGCAAAGCTTTTTGCATAACGAATACTCAAGTGTGATCACCTACGACAAAGAAAGCGGCAAACTAGTTAGCGTCCTAGACATAAAAATGCAAATTTAAGCGAGAAAATCCTCTCTGCCTTTAGAAGATCGCACTTTGGGAACTACAACCAAACTACAAAATTTATCTGGTTTATAGTGGGCATCTCGCCGCTAGTTTTGAGTATCTCAGGGCTTTATCTGTGGTTTAGAAAATTTAAAAGGAGAAAAAATGAAAAAAATTTTACTTAGCTTAGTTGCTTCAATGGCATTGCCTCAAATTTATGCTAGTGAAAATGACAAGGTTTTAGAAGCGGTCGATGTCGTGGAAAGTGAGCGAAGAGACGATGCAAACTACTTTGCAAAAGAGCTTGTAAAAGAGCACAACAAGGCTAAATTTAACCTCTCGTCAAACTCCCCAGTCGCTAACTGTGCTAACAGAAGCAAGGCTAAAAGATCAAGGCATCAAGGACTATCAAGTGCTTCTTAGAAATATCCCAGGCGTCACGCTAAACAAATGGGACGAGCGCGTATATCCGACGGCTCGTGGCTTTAAGATAGGGATTGCCTACTTGATTCGATGCTCAGTTTTGGCGGCTTTAGCCTTGGCGCAAATGATATGAGCTTTCAGCAATTTTATGAAAGAGTCGAGGTGGTAAAGGGCAAATGGACTGCTTGCACGGCGCGAAAACCCAGCTGCAAGCTAGGCATAAGAAAAAGAGCAGACTCAAAGGAGCTGAAGAGATTTGCCTGGCATAAGTGCGCTCGCGATAGATACGGCGTAAATGGCGATGTGCAAACGCCAGTAAACGAGAGCGGAAGCGTCAGAGCAAGGCTATCTTTTTATGCATGAGAAGTCGCACTCTTTATATGGATTATTTACAACCGCAAAAGCGATAAGCGCGATTTACGGCGTAGTCACGATAGCGACATGAGGCGATAAACTCAAGGCGGTAGCCAGTGTGCGTTTTATCAAGAGCCAAGACGCCACGTGGCGCTAGATGGGGCGGTATGCCAGCATTTACATACGTGATGCAGCTCTGGGACGTACCGTGGTAAAAATGAAAGTACTTTCTCTCAGCCTTGGACGGTGGAGTAGAAACGCTTGATTTCTACGCTGACGACGTAAGCACTACTTTTGAAAATGAAGCGAGCACCGCTACTCATTTTAGGCGGAGCGAAACACTGATCTCACCACTGCTCTACTACGGCGGAGCGGTGAAATTTAGATGGACACCGGCAACAGAGAGAGTGGTCTTGGCGCTCATGCAAACAAAAGAGAGAGGAGAACATCCACAACGTCGATGCATACGCAAATATCACCACGAGGGTAGCAAATTTATCCCATGAGTTTGTCTTTGGCGCGAGATGTATAGATAACCATAGTAGCGATAAGGTGAAAGCAGCTTACTGGTCGCAAACGGAATCACGCCAGCTGGAGCTTGCTGATACGGCAAGAAGCAGGATTGATTTTAGCTTGCATCCTGATGATCCAAAAGCCTTTACGAAGATCAAAGACAAAGACAAAAGCAGTGCAAAAGGCATTTTACGCGCGCGGCAAATAAACTATCAATCACCGATGAGCTGGCACGTACGCTGGGTGCAGTGGTGAGCGACGCAAATACGAAGGATCGAGGGCGGCAAGGAACAATAAAATTTCACAAAATGAGATCACGCCATATCTTGGCATCACCTACGACATCGGAGCAAACTGATGCACTCTATATGCTAGCTATACGAGCATATTTAAAGCTCAAACCGCAAAGGACGCAAACGACAAGTATCTTGATCCGATCCAAAGGCAAGTGACCATGTGGAGCACAAAGGCGAGTAATCTTTGACGGGGCGCTTCAAGCAGGTCCTGGCGTCTTTTAAGATCGTGCAAGACAGCCATGCATGACATGCTGGCAAGATAAATCCGGCGACAAATGCCGGATACATAGATCTGGCAAAGGCGTGACGAAGCAGCGCGCGCGAGCTAGATCTAAACGGCGAGATCACTCAGCACCGCTGGAAAGCTGGTGCAACGCACGCTTTAACGCAAAAGTCTGCAATGGCGCCGAAATGCTACCGACTCATCAAGAAGCACGGCAAATTTATTTGCTGAGAGTATGAATTTAGGGACTCCAGAGTAGCTGGAGCTATGACAGGTAAATTTACACTGGCAATGATGGCGCGAAGGTCGAGATCACGCACGCGGCTAAGCACCTGGCACTGATGTTGGATAAAACCGTAAAACTCGACGCAGCTAAATATCGACAATCTATTTAATAAAATACTACAGAAAGCATCAGCAAAACCGCAGTGGTTTACTGGCGGTCCACTGCAGCTAATCGCTTCTTCTCAGTTTAGCTAAAGGTACTCACGCCGCCATTCTAGTTGGCGCTCTTCATTTTGCACCATTAGGTGTATAATTCTAAAACTAAAATTTACGTGCTAAAGTTAGATAATCTCCTCAGTATCTTATCTAACCTCTACTTATGGGATTTGCCTACTTACATTTAAGTTCATTGTGTGATGAACATTCGAATCTGATCTTAATGACAGAATATGTAAAATCATGGACATCAGGTGGTTGCTTGAATTTTCAGGCACGATGTTAATTGTAACATAAGATATGGCGTATTTTGGTATTGTCGGCGGCGGGGTGCGGCGCGATGGCGTCAGGAAATGCGCCTCACTCTGAGATGAATGATAAAAAACATCTAACCAAAGCCTCTTCAATCGATCTGGATGTTGTCTGATGCCATCTCCATTAATATCTCCTCGGCTTTGATAGTATGTACCTGCTGATGCCGGTGCAGTCATGCGGCGGGTGTTCGCTGATCCTGGGCTGACGTTCGCGGACCGTTTGATATTATAGCGGATGAGATCGCGGTAACTCGTCTCAAAGCCATAAAAGCAGGGATAAAGAAAGATGCCGCAGCCAGCGAGACTACGCCCCTCATGCCAGCCAGCCGACGATAAATGGTGTGGCTTTGCTGGGTTGCGATCGTCCGCCACGCTGATGGCCTTCATAAACCATCGTGATATAAACAGCGCCGTGGACCGATGGACGGATAATGATAAGGCACGGTGACCAAAGAATGCCGTGAAGACCGCCTCAAGAGCAGAGACGCCGCTACGCGGGGGCCTGATGGAAATTCCAGGCAGATCAAGGCCGATCATGGCAAGGCCGTTTAGCGAAAAAGATAAAGAAAGTTGTTCCAAAGCAGACACTGGATCCTTGTTGAAGCAATTGAAAATTTCATTTTCTTGTTCGAGAGATAAAGTCCGCCACAAACCACTGCCAAAACGCCGCTAGCGCCTAGCTCCTCCAGCCAGGATACCACATGATATAAGGCGTCGTGATCGTGTTATCGTGTCGCTGTTTTCATCAGTTGGTAGGTACGGCGTAAAAATAAGCCGCAAGTGCCACCACAAGACCCGCTAAAACGCCACCATACCGTCAAAACAAAGCTAGCAGCCGCCTCATACCAGATAAACTGCCAGTCGACGCAACTGCGGCGAAGCGAAAGATGATGAGCGAGGCGTCATTTGAAGGCTCTCGCCTCAAAAATAGCGCTGATCCTGCGTGGGGCTTTGACGGTGGGATAGCTGCCGTGCGCCACGCATCAAATTGGCGAGACGATGGCTCTAACGCGGTAAAGGGCGGTGAAGCGGGGATCACTCGGTACTTTATCACTGCAACTGCTGCTGCGCTTATAGAAAACCGATAAAGGCGAGCGCCAATCGACAAGCACATTTAAGAGCTCTTTTAGCGAGTTTGCCCACATGACGGCCTCAATAAAGTGTGGTAAAAATATGATAAAATAGCTCAGGATCGATGCCCGAGTACTTGACCGGTGGCACAAAGCTAATGGCTAGCCCACCAGGGACTAATAGCGCCGGATGAGCGCTTTTAGGCGGTTTGGGTATCACCAGAAGCGATGATGATGGCTAACGGTGCAAAAGAAGCAACGGCAAATGTTCGATCATTTGATCCGCTAAATTTCTTTTGTATTGAGACAATAGAATAGGAATTTTGTCCATTATGGCGGGCAGAGAGGATTCCGAACTCTCGGGTGAGTTGCCCCACACACGCGTTCGATGCGTGCTCCTTAAACCGCTCCGGACATCTACCCAAGAAGAAGGTGATTATATCTTCATTTGCTTAATGCTTGGCTTTTTAGAGCTTTAGCCCCAAGATAACGACATCTTTATACTCGCCATCCATCAGGCAAACGCCGACAGTTCTCGCCCCATTTTCAAAGCTACTCAAACAGCCCAAGGCTCGCTTCGTTTTTGCTAAAGATTAGCGCGATGATGTTTTTACCATTTGGCCTCTAGCTTCATTTAGGCTGTGGGCTGAGCTGCTTGCCGATGCCCTTTTTAAGGGCTTTTTAGCGACATAGATGCTTATCTCTCACGCTTATATCGTAAGCGATCTTGGGGTTAAAAGTCACTTTAGCGAGCAGTAGCCTAGTACTCATCATTTTTCTTTGTAGATAAAGATAGGGCGCGAGCCGCCGTGGGCGTTAAAACCAAGGCTCTCGCTCCTTTGTGCTAACTGGGCGCATATCCGCAGTCGCAGTTCTTTCTAAAATATATTCGTTATAAATTGCGTGATCGCTTCATAGGGTCGCTTAATGGCTCGCTCGATCAAGCTTCAGCCTTTTTGGCTGCTTGATAGATCGGCTCAGCTTTGCTGCGATCTCTTTTAGATCCTTGATCCTGCTCGTTTGATGGGTGAGTGCTTAAAATCTCAGGCACTTTGCCACCGCTCATCTTGCTCATCTTAACCCAAACTTCGACCGCCTCTTTTGGATCGTACCCAGCTCTTGCCATTAGCTCAGTGCCGATGTGATCGGCCTCGGTCTCGTGTGGAGCGAGAAAAATGGCAGCGAGATGGTGTATTGGCTGGCTACACGAGCGCTTGCTCCAAGATCGCCAAGTCCCGTGGCTGTTGCGACTGCAAAGATGCCGATGTTTTTGAGCTGGTCGGTGCTCGCTTGCTCCCTGCTGTGCTCTCTAAGCGCGTGGGCGATCCGTGACCCATGACCGCCGTTAGCTGCGCATCTGTCAAATTAGCTTTTTAATAATACCGCTATAAACGACGATCCTGCCCCCGGCATGCACGCAAGCATTTAGCGTATCTTCGTTTGATGACATTTACTTGCCACTTCCATTTTAAGGCATCATCTCTAAAACGCCAGTTTGCGCGATCAGCCTTTTGCGATATCTTGAACTCTTTTTGTGAGGATCGGATCGACGTTTAGCTCGCCTTTGCTTCTAGCAGCTGTGAGCGTCTTGACGTGGCTATGAGCCGAGCTTTGCTCCATCGCTTCAGAAGATACTAGCATGAACTGCTTTGCGATCTCGCGCCCACGACGCCTGACTTTGTGACGCTCGTGCAGCCGGTGATAAAGCATGCTAGCTGTTAATAACGTAAGTAAAATCATTTTTCATCCTTTTGGATTGTAATTGGCGTATTATAGCTTGTGTTGGATATGCATTGTCAAACGAGGGGTGAATTTTAATTTTGCGTTGGTTTTGGTTTTTGCAAATTTTTAATTCTATCGTATAACCGCATGCAGTGCTTTAGCACTGACGCATGCCACTTCTAACGTCGTCGGGGTTTGGGAGATTGTTAAGGGGAGAGAGCGACTTCGTAACTCAAGCTTTCTTCCCCCTAACAAAGAACAAAACTTTAAATTTTTAAAAAGCTATTTTTCACTTTAAAATCTCACTCATTCACAAGAATTGACTACTAACTGACTTCGCTTGCAGCTTAGCTCAGATCTTTAGAGCCGAAATTACTCGTTCGCTGAATTCTAAAATTTATTCGAGTTTCTTTAGCATGTCCGGTCCCCTACGCTTTATAGTCTATATTTCTCAAATTCTCTCAAACGCTTATTGACCGATCTTAGCTCCGTTATCGTCGTCCAGTTATCGATAAAGACGCTAAAGCTCTTCTGACCTGTGAGAAGGCATTGCTAGCTTGGATCAAAACGCCAAGCGTGATGACGCCGCTAACAGCCCATTGCCCATGATGATATAAGGAACGATGACAAGAATTTATGAAAACGAGATGAGCCAAAGATTAAAGTAGCCGTAGTGCAAAAATAGCTTGTAGTAGCTTAGCTTCACCCCTGTAAAAAGCTCTAGCATGACGTTTGGCTGGCAAAATTTGAGCTTATCATCCTCGCCATAAACCAGCTCTTTTCTAAAGGCCGCCTCCGCTTTTTGGTTGTTATACTCAAGGTGCGGTAGCTTTATGCCCACAAACCACGATACGATGAGGCCTCCGATGCTAATTAGTAGTGCGATATAAACTAGCGAGCCCTCGATATCCTTGATGAAAGGCAGGCTCACGCTTTTGCTTAGCTCCCAAAGCACCGGTATAAAGGCAATCAGCGTCATAAACGCCTTTAAAACCTGCACACCAAGGCTCTCCATGATCTTAGCAAAGCGATAAACATCCTCTTGGATACGCTGCGAGCTGCCCTCGATGTCGTTTTGGCAGTTTCGCCAAAATTTGAGATACTTAAAGGTCATCGCCTCCCTCCAGCGAAAGACCCAGTGGCTCGCAAAGAACGATATCACCGTGTAGGTCACGACGTATGGCATGGCGATCTTTAAGAAATTTGAATATCCCTTGCCAAAAACTCATCTACGCTGTGATCCTTTGAGTTTTGCATGATGTCGTAGAAATTTTTATACCACTCGTTGATGCGGACGTTTAGGTGTGTTTGATAGACAAGCAGTAAGATGATAAATATCGCTCCGCCGTAAGCCCAAAGTGCCCATTTTTTGTCTTTGAAAAATGATGAAAACATAAAGTGCCTTTTGTAATTTTTGGGCAATTATAGCAGGCAAGGTTTAAGCATTTATATAAAATTTAAACCCAAACTATATCATTTTGTACATCAACGTAAAGGAAAAATGATGAAGAATTTGCATTTTAGCTCTTAGCCTTTGTGCGACCTTAGCGCTTGGGGCCGATATGAAGGTCTATAAAAGCCCAACTTGCGGTTGTTGTGGCAACTGGGCGAGTGCTATGCAAAAAGGCTGGCTTTAGCGAAGAGACCATAAAAGTAGATGACTTGGTCAAGGTCAAAAAGATTTCACGTGCCACTAGAGCTTTCAAGCTGCACACAGCTATCGTTGATGGCTACGTCGTCGAGGGTCACGTGCCAGCAGATGAGGTCAAGCGCCTGCTGGAGCTTAAACCAAAAGATGCCGTTGGTATCGCAGTGCTCGGCATGCCGATGGAGAGTCAAGGCATGGAGCAAGGCGGCAAAGCCGAGCAATACGACGTCATACTCTTTAAAAAGATGACTCACAAGAGGTCTTTGCTACCTACATCGGCTCTAAAAAGTTAAAATAACTCAATTTAGACTTAGCCTCGTCTTTTGATGGGCTAAGTTAAAAAAGAAATCTCCTTGCTAATGGCGATCACGCAGAGTAAAAAGCGTGAGCGGAACGTGAGATAATTACCCACAAAATACCAAAATGAGCCGTAAGTTTTATTTGCCCTAATTTACCTCGTCTAAAATATCTTTCTTTTTGATGATCCAAAACCAGATATTGCGCCGATGACTGCGCCGATCGGGATGATATAGATAGAGACAAAGTCCATCCAGGTCCCCAGCTGCTAATAGGCTCCATAAACGCTCCAAAGCCAAAAGCAAAACCACGCAAAGTAGGACAAGCACCCAAAATCTGCTAAGGCGTGGGAATTTATGCATGAGTGACTCAGCGACCACCTCAAACATATTTTGAAGCGAGGTGATACCGCCAAAGATGACCGCGGTAAATAGTATGATCGCAAAAATTTGACCGCCGATCATGTTTTGTAAAATGCAGGAAGCGTTACGAAAAGTAGCTTTGCCCGCCAGCTGGGTCCATAGCGGGGAGCAAAGACCGCTGGGATCATAACAAGGGCCGCCACAAGGGCTGCAAGTGTGTCAAAAAATGCCGTAGTTTTTGCACTTGCAACGACGTCTTCGTTCTTTGAAAGATATGCTCCATAAACTATCATGCCTGATCCCGTGATAGAGAGCGAGAAAAAGGCTTGACCCATCGCAGTGACCCATACCATCGGATCTTCAAGCTTTGCATAAAAGTCAGGGACAACAGAAATTATACCCTCAAATGCGTTTGGCAGCATCGCGACATTTATGGCAAGTATGGTAACAACACGAAAAATAGTGGCATCATGATTTTTATTAGTCTTTTCGATGCTTTTTGCTCCAAAGAATACGCGTAAGAAGCGTACCAACGATCACTATGAAGTGATAGGGGCAAAACTGAGTACTCATGAAGAGCAAAGGAGTCAAACCAGACATTTGTATCAACGCTCATAAAACGAGCCAGTAAGTGCCTCGCGTGAGAGCTTTTAGCACGTAGGCGATGATGACTGCGTAGCCAATGGCTATGCAAAGTGAGCCAGCAAGCGGAAGCCAGCCGATGATACTGCCTATGACGCCTAAATTTCTACTCTCCCATGCGTATTTATATGAGCCAAGTGTGCCAGTACTTTGCGCGCTTGCCGATCGCATACTCAGCGCTCAAGCCAACGTATGAAAAAGAGTTACACGTAGATGAGCAAAAACGCTCCACCACCATTTGTACCAAGTTTGTAAGGAAAGCCCCAGACATTTGCCATGCCAACGGCTGATCCAACGCAAGCTAAGATAAACGCCCATCGCGATGAAAAAATCTTTTACTCATTATAAAAATCCATAAATTTAGTGATGAAAATAATGTTACCAAAATATGATTTAAGAACTTTTTATAAATCTTAAATTTAAGAAACGTTGTTACTTTTGGGCGCGGCTAATTTGACCGCTAAATATAAATTCGCTATAATCAGCCATAAATTTCTTTAACTCTTAAGGATCATAATTGTACCCCAGTAGCGATAACTCGCTTTTTAATGGTAATACTTGCCATTATATTCATTTTACTAAACGCATTTTTGTTTTTGTCGGAATTTTTCCCTTGTCAAGGTTCGCAAGTCTAGACTTGAAGAGCTCATCAAAGAGAAAAAGCCAAACGCCCAGCTTGCCTTTGAGATGTCAAACAAGCTTGATACCTATCTTAGCGCCACTCAGCTTGGCATCACGCCAAGCTCACTAGCCCTTGGTTGGATCGGTGAGCCAGCAGTCGCAAGGCTCATAGAAGCCCCACTTAAAAAATGTTTTTCAACCTTAGCGATATCTTAGTTCATACAGTCGGCTTTTGCGATCGCATTTACGCTTATCACGCTACTTCACGTCGTTATGGGTGAGCTTGTACCAAAGTCAGTCGCCATAGCCAAATCAGAATCAGCAGTGCTTAAAATCGCTCGTCCGCTTCACTTTTTGGATACTATTTTTCGCCTATCATAAAGCTTTTTGACATCCTAGCTACATCTGGACTCTGTACCTAGGCATCCAGCCAGCAAAAGAGAATGAGCTAGCACACTCTGAAGAGGAGATCAAGATCATCGTTGGCGAGAGCTTAAAGGGCGGCGTGCTTGATAGTTTTGAGACCGAGATCATCAAAAATGCAGTTGATTTTAGTGATACGGTCGCAAAGAGGTTATGACGCCAAGACGCGACATGATCTGTATAAACAAACAAAAAGAGCTTTGAAGAAGATTACAAGTCGTTTTTGAGTCAAAAATATACTCGCTATCCTTATATAGACGGCTCAAAAGATATCATTTTGGGCATGATACACATTAGAGATATCTTGCAGCTACACTTTAGCGAGGATAAAGAGAAGAGTTTTTGACACGATCGTGCGTAAACTTGTCATCGTGCCTGAGAGCCTTTCTATATCAAAAGGTGCTTGGATGATGAACAAGGAGCATTCAGCGGCACTTGTCGTTGATGAGTATGGCGGCACGGCTGGACTTCTTACGATGGAGGATATCATGGAGGAGGTGCTTGGCGACTTTAACGACGAGCACGACGAGGTCGATCAGCACTATAAAAAGATAAATGAAAACATCTATGAATTTCAGGGCAGATACGATCTAGAGAGCGTCGAGGAGCTTCTTGGTATAAGCTTTGATGGAAGAGACCGATCAAGTCACGATCGGCGGATATGTCTTTAACCTTATCGGTCGTTTGCCAGTAGTTGGTGACAAGATCGAGGATGAAAACTGCTACTACGAAGTGAGAAAGATGGATGGAGCTAGCATCTCACGCGTAAAAAGTTAGAAAAAGATAAAAGAAGAAGAGGAGCCTGCTCGAGGCTTAGTTTATAAATTTAATGGCTTTTTGGCCATTAAATTTAACTTCGTCAAATCATAAAAATATAACGGCAAATTTAGGTGAGATTGCGATTTTTAAGGCTATAAGCCATCAATTTAACCTCACAAAACCACAAGAGTTTAAGCGGCACTACCTTTTTAAATAGCTCTAAACTCTAAAGGTGTCACCAGCACCTCATCAAATCGGTTATAATTTTAAAAATGGCTTGCTAGTTTTAAAATTTCATTAGCTGCTTGCAAAAAGTAGCCGAGTAATCTTGCTTGTGATATTTAATTTACTAAAGTTAGTTAGCCTTGGCTGGGAGATGCGATGTCACGAGTACTCGTCATAAATTTCTCTATCGCGCTCATCTAGGCTGCAATGAGAGAGCCCGAAATCTTTTTGTTAAATTTTAAAACGCCTCTTAATAGCTCTTTTGTAGCCAATTTCGCTTATCTATTTTTATGTAGATGTATCATTTATAAAAAGCGTGCCAGATCTTTGCCATGTTTTAATGCTAGCTCGTAGTATGGCATGTCCGGGTCCAGAGCTATCATCTCATAGAGCTTTTTACGAAGCTCTGGCAAAAGCGAAGATCGCTATAATCTATATTCTTTTTATACGCTGACAAGCCTTGTAAGAGCAGGGCATTTGAGTAGTTTATGCCGCCAGTTTTGCTGCCAGTAATGTTAATCCATTCTCATATTGCGCGCGAGTTAAGCCAGTTGGTATGCTAAGCTCTCCCCGTTGTGAGGCAGATTTCTATCATTGCTACTTACGATATACTCTGAAATTCTAGCTCTTGGTAGTTGATATCTTCGTGATCATAATAGACCCACTTTATACCGTCTTCATTTTTGCGGTTGAAACTACTTTTGTAGATGAAGCTACCAGGATTACTAATTCACGGCTTTTTAGCACCGGCGTATCTGCTATATCTTTATAGACAGCAACCAAGTAGCAGTCACTAAAAATCAAGTGGCCAAAGAAGGCCCTCATTCTGCTCGCTTTACAAGGCGGTTTTTTTAATATCAACTAAGATTTTGCCAAAGAAATATCTCTTGTAGTAATCATTATAGACGTAAAATATGTCGCCTTCTTTTTAGCTTTGTCTTATCTGGCATTTTATAAAGTTAGCTCTTCCAGATGTTTTTGTTTAGCTCAGATCACGCATGATCTCCACAAAGTCGCTAACTCCTGCGATGTAGTTTTTGCACGCTCGTTGCTGTTTATCGGCTTTTTAAGATCAGGCTCAAAGCTATCCTTTCTAAGATCGATCGCGATGAAAATTTTCATTTTTAAAAAACACTGCCGAGGCGGGCGTTAAGTTAGTTCTTAGACTGGTTAACGTACCATCAGCTTTGGCGTTAGAGCGTATCTAGCAGCGATCTGATCGGTCGTGTGGGTCTTTAAAGAGCTCATTCAAATTTGAGGGTTATCCATGACGGCTAGCTCGCCATCGCTTCGCAGATCGAACGTTCGCTTTTGTCGCAGACGTAGATCGTGGCGTTTAGCTCCTTTTTAAACTCAGCCTTTAGTAAGATGCCTTGAAATTTCACCGTTGTAGTGGTGTGTTTCTCGCCTTTTTACCTCTTTTGCCGCATAAAAATCATAAGCTTAAACTGCGTGTTATCGATCTGTCCGTAGATCATATCCTCTGCGTAGTGTCTATTTACATCAGCGTCATAAATTTTTAAAAAATCATTCAAACTTAGTCCGCCATTTGCGCTGAAATTTAGAGCCATAGTTTTACGATGACGCCAACTACTTTTTGTTTAAATTTTGCATATAAGCTCGTTTTTAGCCCATTTTATCGTCTTACCAAGATAAAAACTCCGCCGATTAGCAAAAAGAAAATAAATTTCAAGGTGCAGTGATGCCAAAAACCACTTACAACTATGATGCCGAGAAAGCCATAAACGATCATTTTAAAGGCTTTTTGCCCCATAGCAAGACGCTCTTTCAAGCTCGTCAAGGTCGCTTAGATCGATGCCTTTTAGTTCGTCTGCTTGCATTTTTATGCCTTATTTTTAAAAAAGATCACCGACGTTTGGAACCTGCTTCATTTTCAGGGATATCAAAAACACATCTTTGTGAAAGCCAAACATTGAAGCTACGATGTTTGAAGGAAACATCTGTGTGGCGTTGTTGTACTTTCAACAGCTGAGTTGTAAACGCGTCTGGCAGCTGAAAGTGCTCTTCGACCTCGTTTAGCGTGCTTTGGATGTGAAGTAAGTACGGATTTGCTTTTTGAGGTCTGGGTAGTTTTCTACGCTCACTCTTAAAACCATTTAGCAAGCCTGGAATTTGTTATTTAGCTCAAATCTACTCCTCATTTGTAGAGGCGCTTCTAGCGCTTTCTCTAAGGGCAGTGATGTTTTTCTAGTAGGCCCTTTTCATGCACCATGTACTCTTTTGCAGTAGCTACTAAATTTGGTATGAGGTCATATCTTCTTTTTAGCTGCGCGTCGATGCCAGCCTCCACGCTTTTACTCGGTTTTTGCTTTGCAACAAGCGAGTTGTAAAGGCTGATGAAAAAGACAAAAATGACTGCGATAACAAGTATCACGATGACTAACGAATTCATAACTTTTCCTTTGAGTAAGTTTGTTGTAGTTTATCCAAAGTTGCTTAAGAGTATTTAAACACCGAGGTTGGGCGATTAAATTTATATTATAATTTAATCTTAAATTATATATAATTTATATAATTAAAAATTGTTTTTACGAGGAGGATAAATGAGAACGGTAAACGTAAAAGATATAAAAGAGACTGTTGCAAAAGCTTTGCAAACAAGCCTGTTACGTCGTTACACAGATCTAAAAGGCTGCTTTTACAAAAGCACAAACCACTGAGAGCTCATCTCTGGGGTAAAGATATCTTGGGCAGAATGTACGCAAAATGCCAAGCTAGCAGAAGAGGGCGTTGCGCCTAGTTTGCCAAGATACAGGTATGACTGTTGTCTTTGTCGAGATCGGTCAGGACGTGCATATAGAAGGGCGGATATATCGAAGATGCGATCAACGAGGGCGTTGCAAAAGGGCTACACTGAGGGCTATCTTAGAAAATCAGTCGTTGCTGAGCCACTTTTTGAGAGAAAAAACACCACAAACAACACTCCAGCGGTCATCCACACTAGGATCGTCCCAGGCGATAAGCTAAAGATAAAAGTCGCTCCAAAGGGCTTTGGCAGTGAGAACAAATCAATACTAAAAATGCTTGTGCCAGCTGATGGCATAGAGGGCGTTAAAGGTATTTTTAGAGGCTGTAAAATACGCTGGACCAAACGCTTGCCCTCCAATGACAATAGGCGTTGGCATAGGCGGCACTATGGATAAGCAGCACTTCTAGCCAGACAAGCCGCAGTTCGTCCAGTAGATAGCAAAAAATGCCGATGCAAGATATGCAAAACTTGAAGACGAGCTTCTTGAGCTTGCTAGCAAAACGAGACGTCGGCCCTCAAGGACTTGGCGGCGATACAACTGCCATAAAAGTAAAATGTCGAGTGGTATCCAACTCACATCGCAGGCCTACCAGTAGCCATAAATATCAACTGCCACGCTGCACGCCACGCAGACGCCGAGCTTTAAGGAGATAACATGTCAGAAGTAAAAAGAATAACAGCACCATTTGATAAAGAGGTGGTAAAAAGCCTAAAAAGCAGGCGACAATGTCCTAATCTCAGGCACTATCATCGCAGCTCGTGACGCCGCTCACAAGGCACTAACAGAGGCTCTAGCACGCGGCGAGAAGCTACCAGTTGAGCTAAAGGGCGAGACTATCTACTACGTTGGACCAACACCAGCTAAACCAAACCAAGCTATCGGTGCAGCAGGCCCAACAACAAGCGGCAGAATGGACAAATACACACCAACTATGATCAATGAAGTTGGCATAAACGGCATGATCGGCAAGGGATATCGCAATGATGCAGTAGTCGATGCGATGAAAAAATCATGCTGTGTTTATATGGTCGCTATCGGCGGTATCGGAGCGGTCATTAGCCAAAGTATCAAAAATATGAAGTCTTGGCATATCCAGAGCTAGGACCAGAGGCAGTCGCAAGGCTCACAGTAGAGGACTTCCCAGCGATAGTCGCTATCGACTGCGAGGGCAATAACTTCTACGAAGTCGGTCAAGCACCTACAAAAATCTAAAGTGATCCGCTAGCAGCCCTAAGCTAGCGGAATTTCCCTCAAAAATGAAAAACTTTTTGCAACGATCAAGCAAAGCCACTACTTAGATTTTTCACCAAAACCAAAAAGTGAGCTAGTAAATTTAAGCTAAAGACCAAATTTTTAAACGAGGGCTTTCATCTCAAAACCGCAAGGGATATTTTTAAAAAGCTGCCATAAGAAAAAGGCAGAAAATGTGAGCAAAACAAGACGCAAAATGAGTGGTCGCTAAATGAGATAGTGGTCTTTGAAAGCGAGTATGAGAGCTGCGAGGAGTATTTTAGCGACTGTGGGGTCGTTTTGTAGTGAAGCTGGCTGATACATTAGAGCAAGTGGCATTAGCGAGGAGATAGTGCTTGCTGTTTCGTTTCAGGCACTGCAGTTTATCACGCTGGATAGCGAGGAGTTTAGATTATATATGAAGACTACGATGAGGCACAAACTCCGCTCACATTAAGGTACGCCAAAAGAGAAAACGACGAGTACTTTTACTATATAAAAGATAGGATGGGGGCTACAAAAACCCGAAGCGCTTATCGTTTTACGAGGGTGGCTAGTAGTAGCCAAGACACATAGTATCAGTTAGTTTTATGCGCTTTTCAAAGGGCGCTGGCGAGAAAAATTTGCACTTTTCGATGTAAATCCTATACGAGTAACTAAGCTTTAAATCATCATAAAATTTCTTTAACGATTAAGATTGATACCGCAAATTTCATGAAATTCAAAAAGCTCATAAATTACACGAGCCATTTTTCGCCACGAGGTGGGATGGGGCAAGCAGGGTAAATGAGCAAAAACGCCAGTTGGCACGAGACCATCTAGCGGCGTGCAAGCTAGTAAAAGCGCTCTGCAAATTTTCTCTGGGACGCTCTTTTTCTAAGAAAAAAACGATGCGTGAGTTTTTCATTTAGCGCTGATCGCATTTTTCCAAAAAGAGGTAGGCGTTTGATGAGATGCCAGTGTTTTTGGCAAGCTGTGCGCTAAGCACGTAGTCATCTAAGAAATTCGTTTGGTGCAAAGGGTTTATTTGCATCTTTGTCCTTTTGAAATTTTTGCTCATTATAGCCTTTGGTGCCTAAGAATTTAGAAATTATGAGTAGGATTTTGCCATTCAAAGGAGAAGATATGAAAAAACAAATTTCAACAAAAACGCCCCACAAGCGATCGGACCATATTCTCAGGCTATTAGCGCGAATGGATTTTTTATTTATCTCAGGTCAGCTTGGCGTCACACCAGCAGGTGAGTTTGCAGGTAGCAGTGTAGAGGCACAAGCCGAGCAATCACTTACAGGTACAAAAACATTTTGGCTGAGGCTGGACTTAGTTTTGATAATGTCGTAAAGACTACGATCTTTTTAGCAGATATGGCAGATTTGCTAAAGTAAATGTCACATACGCTACATCTTTTCAAAGAGCCATATCCTGCCAGAAGCATCGGTGGCTGTGAAGACTTTGCCAAAAGATGCACTTGTAGAAATAGAGGTTATCGCAGCTTACTGACACATATCGTGAAAAAGTTATATCACATATAATTAATCTTTATAAGATGGAGAGTAAAACTCTCCAAATTGATGTCTAAAAATTTGCTGATTTTTATAAAAATATTTTGCAATTATTTCAACTATCTTTAAGCATCCCTCATATATAATTCCAGCTCACGAAACGAGAAACCACCTTAACTTCAACGTTAATAAAGCCTTTTTTTCTTATCGTTGTTCTTTTAACTTACAATTGTTAAACTATTAGTCAATCTTTGAAATCTAAACAAGTGATCGATTGAGCCAGTCTATTATGATTAAATAATAGATTAGACAAACTAATATATAAAACTAAAAAGTTTTTGATTAAAAACTTCATAATAAAAATCCTATCTATCAGATAGGTAATTAATGGAGAGTTTGATCCCGGCTCAGAGTGAACGCTGGCGGCGTGCCTAATACATGCAAGTCGAACGGACGAGTAAGAGCTTGCTCTTATGAGTTAGTGGCGCACGGGTGAGTAATGTATAGCTAATCTGCCCTACACTAGAGGACAACAGTTGGAAAACGACTGCTAATACTCTATACTCCTCTCTAGCATAAGTTAGATAGGGAAAGTTTTTCGGTGTAGGATGAGGCTATATTGTATCAGCTAGTTGGTGAGGTAATGGCTCACCAAGGCTATGACGCATAACTGGTCTGAGAGGATGATCAGTCACACTGGAACTGAGACACGGTCCAGACTCCTACGGGAGGCAGCAGTAGGGAATATTGCTCAATGGGGGAAACCCTGAAGCAGCAACGCCGCGTGGAGGATGACACTTTTCGAGCGTAAACCCTTTTTGTTAGGGAAGAACAATGACGGTACCTAACGAATAAGCACCGGCTAACTCCGTGCCAGCAGCCGCGGTAATACGGAGGGTGCAAGCGTTACTCGGAATCACTGGGCGTAAAGGACGCGTAGGCGGATTATCAAGTCTCTTGTGAAATCCTATGGCTTAACCATAGAACTGCTTGGGAAACTGATAATCTAGAGTGAGGGAGAGGCAGATGGAATTGGTGGTGTAGGGGTAAAATCCGTAGAGATCACCAGGGAATACCCATTGCGAAGGCGATCTGCTGGAACTCAACTGACGCTAATGCGTGAAAGCGTGGGGAGCAAACAGGATTAGATACCCTGGTAGTCCACGCCCTAAACGATGTATACTAGTTGTTGCTAAGCTAGTCTTGGCAGTAATGCACCTAACGGATTAAGTATACCGCCTGGGGAGTACGGTCGCAAGATTAAAACTCAAAGGAATAGACGGGGACCCGCACAAGCGGTGGAGCATGTGGTTTAATTCGAAGATACGCGAAGAACCTTACCCGGACTTGATATCTAACAAATCATCTAGAGATAGAAGAGTGTCTGCTTGCAGAAATGTTAAGACAGGTGCTGCACGGCTGTCGTCAGCTCGTGTCGTGAGATGTTGGGTTAAGTCCCGCAACGAGCGCAACCCACGTCATTAGTTGCTAACAGTTCGGCTGAGCACTCTAATGAGACTGCCTTCGTAAGGAGGAGGAAGGTGTGGACGACGTCAAGTCATCATGGCCCTTATGTCCGGGGCGACACACGTGCTACAATGGCATATACAATGAGAAGCAATATCGCGAGATGGAGCAAATCTATAAAATATGTCCCAGTTCGGATTGGAGTCTGCAACTCGACTCCATGAAGCCGGAATCGCTAGTAATCGTAGATCAGCCATGCTACGGTGAATACGTTCCCGGGTCTTGTACTCACCGCCCGTCACACCATGGGAGTTGATTTCACTCGAAGCCGGAATACTAAATTAGTTACCGTCCACAGTGGAATCAGCGACTGGGGTGAAGTCGTAACAAGGTAACCGTAGGAGAACCTGCGGTTGGATCACCTCCTTTCTAGAGTACATATAGATATTCTCTCACAAGATATCTATAAGAAAGATATTCTCAATCATCCTTGTTTAGTTTTTGAAAGATTGATAGACCCATAGGGGCCTCATAGCTCAGCTGGTTAGAGTGCACCCCTGATAAGGGGTGAGGTCACAAGTTCAAGTCTTGTTAGGCCCACCAGAGAATTTAATTGGGGAATTAGCTCAGCTGGGAGAGCGCCTGCTTTGCACGCAGGAGGTCAGCGGTTCGATCCCGCTATTCTCCACCATAAAATAGTTTAATCAGCATTAAGTCTAATTAGAGAGCTTAAAATTAAACTTTCTAATTAGACTTTTGTCTAAATGTTCTTTTAATTAATATTGTTAATAGTCACAAGCAAGTTTTAAAAACAATTTTACAGGACTTGTTAAAGATTTAGATCTTATTCTCTTTGCATTTAATGCAAAAGTTTGACATCACAATCTATTTAGGATTTAAAAACTTATCTAAATAGTAGTCAATGCTTTCCGTCTTGAGAGCTAGAATTTAAAATATAGTAACATAAAAGTTATCTTTAACAAGGAAGTGATGCGAATTAGAATAATCTAATATAGAAAAGGTAAGCTACAAAGAGCAAGTGGTGGATGCCTTGGCTAGTAGAGGCGATGAAAGACGTGCCAGCTGCGATAAGTCTCGGGGAGCCGTCAAGGGGCTTTGATCCGGGAATTTTCTGAATGGGAGCAACCCAACTAATAGAGATATTAGTTACCGTATAACGGAGCGAACGAGGGGAATTGAAACATCTTAGTACCCCTCAGGAAAAGAAATCAAAAGAGATTACGCTAGTAGCGGCGAGCGAACGCGTAAGAGGGCAAAACCACTAGTTTACTAGTGGGGTTGTAGGACTGCAATATAGACTAAACTTAGCTAATAGAACAACCTCGAAAGGTTAGGCACAGAGGGTGATACTCCCCTGCATATGAAAGCTTTGTTTTACTTAGCAGTATCCTGAGTAGGGCGGAACACGTGATATTCTGTCTGAAGCTGGGTAGACCACTCATCCAACCCTAAATACTACTACTAGACCGATAGTGCACAAGTACCGTGAGGGAAAGGTGAAAAAGAACTGAGGTGATCAGAGTGAAACAGAACCTGAAACCATTTGCTTACAATCATTCAGAGCCCTATGATTTATCAGGGTGATGGACTGCCTTTTGCATAATGAGCCTGCGAGTTGTGATGTCTGGCGAGGTTAAGGAAACCCGGAGCCGTAGCGAAAGCGAGTCTTAATAGGGCGTTTAGTCAGACGTTGCAGACCCGAAACGATGTGATCTATCCATGAGCAGGTTGAAACCGGTGTAAGAGCCGGTGGAGGACCGAACCCGCTAGCGTTGAAAAGCTATGGGATGACTTGTGGATAGGGGTGAAAGGCCAATCAAACATCGTGATAGCTGGTTCTCTCCGAAATATATTTAGGTATAGCGTCATGTAGTAACACTAGGGGGTAGAGCACTGAATGGGCTAGGGCATACACCAATGTACCAAACCCTATCAAACTCCGAATACCTAGTGTGTAATCATGGCAGTCAGGCGGCGAGTGATAAAATCCGTCGTCGAGAGGGAACAACCCAGACTAACAGCTAAGGTCCCTAAATCTCATTTAAGTGGAAAACGATGTGGAGTTACTTAAACAACCGTGAGGTTGGCTTAGAAGCAGCCATCCTTTAAAGAAAGCGTAATAGCTCACTGGTCTAGTGATTCTGCGCGGAAAATATAACGGGGCTAAAATGAGTACCGAAGCTTTAGACTTAGTTTTACTAAGTGGTAGGAGAGCGTTGTATTTGCGTTGAAGGTATACCGGTAAGGAGTGCTGGAGCGAATACAAGTGAGCATGCAGGCATGAGTAGCGATAATTGGGGTGAGAATCCCCAACGCCGTAAACCCAAGGTTTCCTACGCGATGCTCGTCATCGTAGGGTTAGCCGGGTCCTAAGCAAAGTCCGAAAGGGGTATGCGATGGAAAATTGGTTAATATTCCAATGCCAACTATAATGTGCGATGGAAGGACGCTTAGAGTTAGAGGAGCCAGCGGATGGTAGTGCTGGTCGAAAGGTGCAGGTTGGAGTTCAGGCAAATCCGAACTCCTTTAAAGCCGAGGCCTTATAGGTGCGTGAAGTTCTTCGGAATGAATCGTAAATCCTTGATACTGTCGAGCCAAGAAAAAGTTTCTAAGTTTAGTTATAGTTGCCCGTACCGTAAAACCGACACAGGTGGGTGGGATGAGTATTCTAAGGCGCGTGGAAGAACTCTTCAAGGAACTCTGCAAAAATAGCACCGTATCTTCGGTATAAGGTGTGCCTAACTTTGTGAAGGATTTACCTGTAAGCATTGAAGGTTACAACAAAGAGTCCCTCCCTGACTGTTTACCAAAAACACAGCACTCTGCTAACTCGTAAGAGGATGTATAGGGTGTGACGCCTGCCCGGTGCTCGAAGGTTAATTGATGACGTTAGCTCTGCGAAGCGTTTGATCGAAGCTCGAGTAAACGGCGGCCGTAACTATAACGGTCCTAAGGTAGCGAAATTCCTTGTCGATTAAATATCGACCCTGCATGAATGGCGTAACGAGATGGGGAGCTGTCTCGAAGAGGGATCCAGTGAAATTGTAGTGGAGGTGAAAATCCCTCCCTACCCGCGGCAAGACGGAAAGACCCCTGTGGACCTTTTACTACAGCTTGACACTGCTATTGGGATAAAAATGTGCAGGATAGGCGGGAGGCTTTGATCCATAGACGCCAGTTTATGGTGAGCCATTGTTGAGATACCGCTCTTTTTTATTCTGATAGCTAACTAGCTTGAGTTATCCTCAAGTAGGACAATGTCTGGTGGGTAGTTTGACTGGGGCGGTCGCCTCCCAAAATGTAACGGAGGCTTACAAAGGTTGGCTCAGAACGGTTGGAAATCGTTCGTAGAGTATAAAGGCATAAGCCAGCTTAACTGCGAGACATACACGTCAAGCAGAGACGAAAGTCGGTCTTAGTGATCCGGTGGTTCTGTGTGGAAGGGCCATCGCTCAAAGGATAAAAGGTACCCCGGGGATAACAGGCTGATCTCCCCCAAGAGCTCACATCGACGGGGAGGTTTGGCACCTCGATGTCGGCTCATCGCATCCTGGGGCTGGAGCAGGTCCCAAGGGTATGGCTGTTCGCCATTTAAAGCGGTACGCGAGCTGGGTTCAGAACGTCGTGAGACAGTTCGGTCCCCTATTCGCCGTGGGCGCAAGAAGATTGAGGAGAGTTGACCCTAGTACGAGAGGACCGGGTCGAACCAACCACTGGTGTACGAGTTGTCCTGCCAAGGGCACCGCTCGGTAGCTATGTTGGGATGTGATAACTGCTGAAAGCATCTAAGCAGGAAGCCAACTCCAAGATGAATCTTCTTTTAAGAGCTCATATAGACTATGTGTTTGATAGGCTGGGTGTGTAATGGATGAAAGTCCTTTAGCTGACCAGTACTAATAGCTCGTCTGCTTATCTTTTAATAAGCATCACTTCCTTGTTAAGGGATAAAAACTTAATAAGATATGTTTTTTTATAAAACTTTGTTTATGACTTTTAACTTTATCTAGTAGTGTTAAATAAGAGATTTAGCTATTATATCTTTTTATTTAACACTGCCCGTGACTATACAGACGAGGAAACGCCTTGCTCCATCTCGAACCAAGAAGCTAAGCTCGTCCCGGCTGATGATACTCTCCCTTACTGGGATGTTGGAAAAGTAGGTCGTTGCGGGCTTTGTATATTTATCTGCTTTAATTCTTATATTATTAATCCTAGTTGTTATTGTTATTTTTATATATGATGAGATTCTTATATTTATTTTTATGTTTTTCTTGTTTTTAATTGTTTGACGAATTTTATGGACTGGTTGGTTTCTGAACTTTTCATTATATTCTAATGCTTTTAGATAGAGTGTTTTTATTAAAAGTACATTTCTATGAGATATTTAGAAAGATATTTTTAAATATCTTAATAGTTGTATTGGTAATTTTTGGGATTATATAAACAAATAGGTTATAGAAATATATCGTTAAGCAGTGGCAATATAACAAACTCGCTCTTAAGCTCTTAATGCGGAAAAATGGCTTGATTTAAAAGCTTCTACAGCTAGATTAAGCAGTAGCGAACAAGAAGCATCAGAAACCAACCTGATCCGTGCGTAATAGAAACATTTATCAAAGATGGGATAACTGACTTTTCTAAAAGTAAGCAGCACTTTATGCTCCGTTTGAGAGCAAAAGAGCGGTGGAGATAATGGAGAGCTAAATAAAAAGCTCCTATACTAAAATAACACACATCATCACTGCTTGAAAAAACTAACAGCTATCAACCCAAAGGCTACAAAGAGCTACAACAAGGCATAGGGCATTCAGTAACTGGAGCACTTATGACAATGAAGAGAAATTTAGCCGTTGAAAGGTTAAAAATCACTGCTCCCAGTATTAGGCAATGACGCATCTTTAAAAATCATATAAGAAATGCAATTAATAATGCAGGGACGATCTAAAAAGTGTTATTAATAATCTTGAAAAAGATAGAGATAAAAAGATGCGCCAGAGAACTCAACTAAACTACTAGAAGCTTTTTAAAAACGAGGTAAAGGCGCTAAGAGAAGAGGCTCAAACTGGAGAAATAAAGGATAATTTCTATCACAAAAAGAAAGTCCAGTGCCAAAGAGTGATTTAAATGTAAAAATGGACTTAGCCCCAAACATAAGGGATTTATCAAAGATAACAACTGAAGAAATAAGCGCGGATTTAGATTATCTAGCTAGCAAACACCCAGAGATGTTTAGTAGGCCAAAGTCGATGTTTTTAGGCTGATTAGAGAGATCAAAAATGAACCAACACATTTTAATAATAACAGACTAGACTATGCTTTGATAGTAAAAACGAATGGACGAAAAACAAAATTGGAAAGCTTGCGATCGATAAAGAAAGTGGAGAAGTAAAACATGCAACAAAAGTAAAAGAAAAAGATTTTAAAACGCCTTGATAAAGTTAGTAGAGAGAATTTTAAAAGATGCTGGCATTATCCAAACTTTCATCCAGCTGTGCAGCAAATCAAATAGCGAGCTTGGGCTACCAAATGAGATTATACCAAAACAAACACAAGAATTAGATAAAAACTTTTTAAAAATCAAAAAGACAAAAATACTAAAATAATAAATGCAAGTCCCACATATAGCAAGTGGCTTACTTGGTGGCACAGCAAATGGAGCTGATGAAAAATGGCAACGTTAGCCCTGAAGAGTTTGCAAAAGGTTTTATATATGCATTGTTTGGGCCAAAGATAACAGCTGAGGGAGTAAAAAGAGTAAGTCCTGAGCTTTTATAATAAGATACTAGCATATCTAAAAAGTCAGCGAAGAGATAAAAGATAGTAGATAATGCAGGAGTAGATAAACTTGCTAAGCAAAGAGAGAGGTATCTATAATGTTACATATAATGGCATTCAACGCCAGTTTATAAGGATTTAACCACAATAGATGATGCTATTAAATATGCAAAAGGCGACAAAAGCAAGGGGGCTAAACATATAAGCATAAGACATCTAAATGATGAAAACAAAGAGGGATATGTAACTAGACAAGAGCTTTTAAGCTTGGGTGAAAATATAAGGGCTTATTTAAAAAGAGAATAAAGAGCCTTTTATTGATAAAAAGGGGCGGACATATTTAATGAGTGGGAAGATAAAGACGGAGTAAGATTTAGAGCCGTCATCGGTCAGGCTAAAAGGGAGAGCGACGACCGCTCAATTACTTCGACCTTAAAGCCTACCGATGAAGCCACCAAAAGTGGGATAATCCCAAATAGCAGCCTTTACAGCTCTAATGACATTATAACCTTTATTCTGATAGAAACTTAAAAGAGCTCATGTAGTTTGAGAACCTGAAACTTAAACCACTTGATGCAATAGATACAAGTAGCGACAAGGTAGGCTTGAAGTAAGAAAGTCTTGTTAAAACAAAGATATAAGCGACGGAGTAAAAACTAAAGCAGTTAATAGGCTAACTAAAAATAAAATTAGTCAAGGTGCAAACAAATAGTTATATTCTCACTTTAGCATTTTGTAAGGCTATAAAAAGTAATATGGGTATTAAAATAATTTGATAAACCTCAATCTTAGTCTAACATGAGTAATAAAGTTTCTAGGGACAACTTTGTATCCCTAGAAACTCTGTTAATTTTTCGTGTGTTTGCGTCTGGAGTGAAAAGTGGCTTATCAAGAAGTTTGAAATCGCCTATAATTTTCTGACCCTCTTCGCTTGTCGCCCATTTTTATAAACTTTTCTCTGTACTCTCGATGTCAGTTTTAGGGCAGTGTTTTGGATTTACTGCGATTAGAGAGTAGAAGTTTTTAAGGTCGTTGTCGCCCTCGTTGATGATGACCATCTCAGGATGACCTTTTTGGTTTGCTTCATATTTAATGAGTACCGCGATCAGTAAATGTGACGCCTTTTGCTCAGCAGCAGCATTTATCGTAGCTAGCTATGCCTTGACCTGTTTGCATATACCAGCTATCTTTTTCAGGGACTTCGCCAGCGATCTTTTTTTCCAGATGCCTTTTTCTTTATTATCTGTGCCTGATTTGTCGCCACGTGAGAAGTTAATTTGATACCATCTTTTTGATAAGCTCAAAAGCTTTGTTTGATATCTTTACCTTTAAACTTTATCAGCGATTGATTTATCAGCGATAACGACGAAATCATTGTACATTACGGCATTTCTTTTAAGCCAAAGCCTTTTTCTACAATCTTTCTCAACTTTTTGGGTGAGTGAACAAAAGTATGTCAGCATTGCAGTCTTCGCCAAGCTTTAGAGCTGCACCTGTACCAACAGCTGTCCATTTTATATCAACACCTGCTTTTTGCTTTATAAGCTGGGTAGATCGCATCACGTAAGCCACGTGTTATCTGTACTTGTTGTAGTCGCCATGATTAGTTCATTATCAGCGCCAAACGCCAAAACTGCGGCTGCTAGTGAGCCTAAAATAATCTTTTTCATTTTTCTCCTTTTTAGAAAAATGTGGTATTATAGCATTAAAAATAATATGAATAAAACATGTAGGAATAATATTTGGATTTTTACTTAATGGCTTTTGCAGAAGCCTTTAATCTACTTTTTAAACGGCAACCTTGAAAACATATTCAGCCATCAAAGGCTACCCTTTACACATCAAGCGTGTCGATACTTTTTGCTGTTGTTGTGGCTTTCCACTTGGTTTCATGCTTGGCTTTTATGACTTTTGGGGCCGAGTAATTTTACGCCTTTTAAGCGACACGGCTCTTGCTATGCCAACAGTTGCGATCGGTCTTATTTTATATGCATTTATCACTAGAAACGGCCCGCTTGGCAGCGCAAATTTACTCTTTACGCTAAAAGCGGTCATGCTAGGTCAGTTTGTGCTAGCCCTTCCTATCATCATCTCGCTTACTGCAAGCGTGGTTGAAAAATATGGAGAAAAAGCACTATCTAACTATCCTACGTACGCCTTGCACCAGCAAAGCTAGTTTGCTGTGTGCTTTACGAGCTGCGTTACGCCCTCATGGTAGTTATCGCCACCGCATACGGCAGGATCGTGGCTGAAGTGGGCGTTGCGATGATGATAGGTGGCAACATCAAGTATTTTACTAGAACGATCACCACAGCCGTTTCGCTTGAGACGAACAAGGGCGATTTGCTATGGGTATAGCGTCTTGCCATGGTTTTGATATTTATCGCATTTTTAGTAAACTTAGCGATCTTTTGCGCTCAAAAAAACTCAGACAAATAGGAGCAATTTGATAAAGATAAGAAATTTACACCTAAGCTACGGCAAAAGCGAGATCCTCAACATCCCAAGCCTTGACATAAACACTAAAAAGATAACCGCTCTAATCGGGCAGTAATGGCAGTGGCAAAAGCACGCTAATAAGAGTGCTCTCGCGCTTGCAAAGCCCAGATAGTGGGGAATATTTCACTCTGGGGAGAAAAATAGACCAAGCCTTGAAATGCTGCGTAATTTGCGTTTTGCTGCCTGAGCCTGCCCTTTTAAAAAGAAGCGTTAGAGCAGTTTCAAAGTCATCTTAAAAAGTAGAAATTTACTAAGCGAATTTGAGGAGCGAACCAGCGAAGCACCTGCTCTTGTAGGGACTTGATGAGAATTTCTAGACAAGCGCCACTTTGAGCTAAAGCTCTGGTCAGACGCAGCGCATCGCATTTGCACTTCGCACTTTCTGATGGGTGCCATTTTATCTACTTGATGAGCCGACAAACAGCGTTGATATCGCCACTTCAAAGCTCTTTAGCAAGGCTATAATTTGATGCACGAGAAATATGGCTGCGGCTTTGTCATCGCAAGTCACGACGAGAAGTGGCTTAGCATGCTAGCAAATGAGTGCGTGTTTTTGCACAAAGGCAGGGTCTGCGAGTTTGAATACAAAAATATCTTTGAGATAGAAGGTGGCGTGCTAAGCTTTGGCGATAATGCGAAGCCAATTTGCCTTCAATTTTAAAAGGTAAAAGCAAGATCACGATCAATCCCAAGCAAGATGTAAAATTTTCTAAAACAGGTGGTGAGGGTCACATTTCAGGGATTTTGCACTCAGCCTCGCTTTACATGGGCGATGAAAAGCTTTTAAAGGTCAAAGTTGGCGACTTTTTGATCAGTAATTTCTTTAGCCACGATGATGAAATTACAAAGATCGGAGAGAGGGTATTTTTAGATTTGAAGATGGCTCAATGCTAGCTTTGGAGTAATACTGATCTCCACCTTTAAACTGAGTCCAAAAATAAAATGGATATCAGAGCTAATTTTAATAATCCTGCTAAAAATCATATCTTACATAACTCCTAAAATGGCGTTTTTAAATATGCATATTAAGGCATATTTAAGCTTTAACTTTTTCTAATTTATTTTATTTTTAAGCCAAATTAATAAGGCAATTAATTGTATAGTTTCAGTGTCGTTAAAAACTATTTAAGGAGAAAAGGTGAGCACAAAAGAGAGACTCGGTAGTCTGGCAGAAAACTTTACTACGCTACTTTCTACCCTTCGTATTTAGTGAAGATGAAAAAGAGATTTGATGGCCTTAGTAAAATGCTTGATCTCATAGAAGAATACAGCGCCTAAATGATGAAGTCTCGCATGCTGTTGCAAATATAAAAAGTAAATTTGATGATCCAGAGACTCTGATCACCGACTGATGACATTTTTCACACTCCGCCAAGTCCGCTTCGAAACTCGCTCTTTTTACGATGAGGGATATGAAGTGGAATGCAGCTTTGCGCTGATGTGCGTAATTTTCGGCCAAGACAAACATCAGAGGATGAGAGTAATCTAAAAGAGAATGAAGATAACGTGGCTTTGTCTTTACGCTTATGAACGAGTTTATCGGTAATTTGACGAGTGCGAAGAGGAGCTTTTAAAATATTATAAATCCAAACATTGATGAGTTTATAGAAAATTTATATGAGCATAAAAATAGTGAAATTTACAAGGATGTAGCTATTTTGCTAAAACGAATTTGATCGCGTTTGAGCGCGTGGCACTAAACTCACCTAAAACCAGTCAAGATAGACCACAAAAGAGCGATGGTCTTTCAAGATCTGAAAGCATAAGAAGAGATAGGATAAGAAAAACTAAGAACGGAGGGTACATATGCAAAAATAGACGCGAATTTCTAAAAAGTCGGTCTAGTTGGCGCTGTAGCAGCAAGTGGTGCGGTAGCAGCAAATGCTAATGAAAATTTGAAAATCAGGAAAGAGTAAAAAGACGATGAGCTTTACAAAAAGAAGCAAAAACTGGGAACTTTACTACAAACAAGCAAAAATAAAATTTGATAGAATTTTAAGAAAGGACTGAAAATGTCTGAAGTTAGATTAAACACTACGCCAAACAACATCGGCCGTAGATCGTAAAAATGGCTGCATTAGCAAGTACTTGTGGCGCGGCCGGCTTTGCAGCAAGCAATGTCACAAGAGAAGCAACAGCTCAAGAGATGGCAAACCCATTTCCAGACTCAAAAATAGTAAAAACTGTCTGCACAGTTTGCTCTGTAGGATGCGGAGTGCTAGCAGAGGTAGAAAATGGGTGCATGGGTACGTCAAGAAGTAGCACAAGATCACCGCAGTAAGTGCTGGTGGTCACTGCTGTAAAGGTGCAGACGTTATCGATATGGTACGCTCACACTGCCGTGTAAAATACCCGATGAAAAAAGTTGGTGGCAAGTGGCAACGCATCTCTATCGACGCAAGCACTTGACGAGATCGGCGCAAAGCTAAAAAGCTTACCGTGAGAAAAATCCAGAGCAAGTAATGTTCTTAGGATCAGCAAAAGATAGCAACGAGCAGAGCTACTACATCAGTCAAAACTCTTCTGCGATGTTTGGGACAACAACCCAGATCACCAAGCAAGACTTTGACATAGCGCAACAGTCGCCGGTGTGGCGAATACGTGGGGTTATGGAGCTATGACAAATCACCTGGAGATATCCAAAACGCGAAGTCTATCTTTATAATCGGCGCAAATCCAGCGGTAAATCACCCAGTTGGCTTTTAGACACTTTTTAAAAAGCAAAAGAGAATAATGGCGCAAAACTAATCAGTTGTCGATCCAAGATACACAAGAACTGCGGCAAAAGGCTGATTATTTCGCACAATCCGCCTGTGCACAGACATACCATTTATGTATGGCATGATGAATCTCATCTTTGAAAAATGGCTGGGAAGATAAGAATGGATAGATGAGCGCACATACGGCATCGATGAGATCCGCAAAGAGGCTGCAAAATGGACACCAGAAGTCGTTGAAGATGTGACTGGAGTGAGCGCTGCAACGCTAAAAGAGATCACAGAAGTTTATGCAAAACCGCCCCGGCTCAGTCGTTTGGGCGATGGGTCTAACTCAGCACACAATAGGCAGCTCAAACACTCGTATAGCTCCGATCTTGCAACTAGTTCTTGGCAACATGGGCGTAAGTGGCGGCGGATGCAACATCTTAAGAGGCCACGACAACGTTCAAGGTGCTAGCGACATGGCAAACGCGCCCTGATAGCTTGCCCGGATACTATGCTAAAAACGAAGCTATACGGAAATATTTTTGCACAAAATGTGGAAAGTGGATTACGAGTGGCTACGCGAAATCTTCGTAAAACCAGAGTGGATGATGAAGCCCTCGATTTACCCTAGCTCGCTGGTGGGCTGGTGTGCTTTGATGGCAAAGATGGCAAACGACGCTATTGAAAACGCAGGCGATAGCCTAAAAGCTCTTGTAGTTATAGGCAACGGCATAACATCTACTGCACAACAAGCAAAGGTTCAAGAGGGTCTTGACGGACTTGAGCTTTTTAGTACTTGGCGGATCCATTTTGTAAATGATGCTGGCGTTATCACTAATAAAAAGATGGCGTTTATCTTCTCCCTGCAGCAACTCAATACGAAACTAGCGGCACAGTCGTAGCTACAAACAGAAGTGGTCAATGGAGAAGCCAAGTATGTAAGCCACTTTATGAGAGCATGCCAGATCATGAAGTTCTATTTGAACCAGCTAAACGCATAGGTTTCCATGATGAGCTAACTCGCACCATAAGGGACGCTGATGGTAAGATAGAGTGGCCAGAAGCTGCTACCCGCAGATAGCAAATATCGTAAAAGTATCGGACTTACAGGCTGGACACCTGAGCGCCTCAAAACGCCACCAAGAGAACTGGGATAAATTTGATGAAAAAACACTTATGGGCAAAGAGGGCACTGACGTAGCTGGCGAGTATTACGGTGCCATGGCCTTGCTGGACGGAAAAGCACCGCGTAGTCCTAAATTTATATGATATAAGCAAACCAGTAATGCAAGGTGGTATGGGATTTAGAAACCGCTTTTGGTTTTAGAGCACAACGGCGTTAATCAGCTTGCCGCAATGGGCTCTGCCCAGAACAAGGCGCGGTAAATGGCGGATATCCTGAGATAACAAAGAAAAATATCGAAGAGGTTCTGGCATAAAACTTACAGATGAAGAGCGCGAAAAAATGGGCGCTACGTGGGCGACTGATGGCAGTGGCATAATCGCTGAAAAATGTATGCAAAAGGGCATAGCTCCATACGGCAATGCACGTGCTAGAGCGATAGTTTGGACATTTGTTGATCAGATCCTCAGCACAGAGAGCCGATCCACTCACAGCGTCAAGATCTTGCGCAAAGAAGTATCCAAGCTTTGAGGATAAACCAAAATCAATACCGCGTATGATACGAAGTATAAGAGCTTGCAACAAAGCAAGGACTTCTCAAAAAGAATCTCTATCAACCTAGTTACAGCTCGTCCTTGTAAACTTTCAGTGGTGTTGGTGATGGAGACGCGTGCTAGTAAAGTATCTATCACGCATTACGCCTGAGATGTTTGCTGACATCCACCCAGAGCTAGCGGCTAAACATGGCATTAAAAATTGGGATTTTGTTTGGGTTTCATTCACCTGAGGGCACTAAGATCAAAGTTCGCGCAAGGATCGTACCATCGGTTAAGCTTCAATATGATCTTCTTGCCATTCCACTGGGCTGGATATATGCAAGGTGTTGATATGACTGGAAATTTCCCTGAGGGAACAAGACCTTTTGCAGTTGGTGAGAGCGCAAATACCGTAACAAACTACGGATATGACATAGTCACCAAATTCCAGAAACAAAAGGCGGTCTTTGCCGCATAGAAAGGGCATAATATGAGCGCATTTAACGATAACAATAGACTTAAATTTTACTGCGATACAGATAGATGCATTGATTGCAACGGCTGCGCAGTAGCATGTGATGAAGCTCATGAACTACCCTATCGGGCGTTAGAAGACGCCGCGTTATAACGCTAAATGAAGGTGTGCCAGGTAAAGAAATTTCAACGTCAATCGCATGTATGCACTGCGAAGACGCGCCTTGTTCGCTTGTTTGCCCGGTTGATTGTTTCTACATCAGAGCTGATGGCATCGTACTTCACGATAAAGATATCTGTATAGGGTTGTGGATATTGCTTATATGCTTGCCCATTTGGTGCGCCACAATTCCCCTAAAAGATGGTGCCTTTGGTGCAAGGGGCGTAATGGATAAATGCACCATGTGTGCAGGCGGTCCGCTACCAACTAATAGTGAAGAAGAGCGCGAAGTATATGGACAAGATAGAATTTTCTGAGGGCAAAGTGCCAGTTTGTGCCATGCGATGTGCTCTACAAAAGGCTCTACTAGTTGGTGAGTCAGATGTGATCGAGAAAAATCTACAATGACAGAGTTGCTGCAAGAGGTTATGGCGAAAAGAACCTAAAAACAAACTACTGTTTGGAAGATCGCTTACTACGCTGGCGACAGACTAAAACTAAAAAGCGTAATCTATAATCGGTGGCGTAGAGCTTCTGCGCCAATCTACATTCTTTCTATAATTTTACTCGAACTACAAGAGACAAAAAATCAATATATGATACATATACCATAACCGTGATATTAACAAGCTCGATGCACAAAGTAAAATGATGAATATATGATTGATATACGAGGAGAAGTGAGAACTAATTTCAGAGGCATTGCGCCCCTTGGAAATTATGATCTAACAGGGTGAAAGATAAGGTTTTTCAGAGTGCATAGACATCTCGTTTTGTTGTCTAAATGCTATATACTCCTCTTCGCTTAACCTTTTTATGTTAGCTATAGTGATCTTAAGAGTGATACCTGATAATGGGTCGTGGTCTTGTGCGTTTGCAAGCTCGTTACCGTCAGCCTCACTATAGTGGAAAGTCGTAAATATCGTGCTTTCTCTAAGGTCAGGATTTACGCGAAGTTTAGCTGCAGATCCTGCCACGTTTATTCTCTACCATTGCGTAGCAGCCATCTTCTAGCTCTCTTTCTCTTGCGATATCAGGGCTTACTTCGATTAGCGGACCTTCGATACCAGCGCCATACTCCTAGTGGTGGGCACTCTCTTGTCATCGTACCAGTGTGTAGTGATAAACTTTTCACCTGTTGTAAACAAGCAGGGGATAGACCCTCATCTGGTACTTTCGCTCATCGCACCTGAGCCTACTGGATAGCCATCAGGTATATGCATTTTTGGCTTCATTCAGCCTCCATGCTCGCACGCTTATCTTTATCGTCTGCGTAAAGTACTGGAGCTAGGCGGAATTTACCATCAGGTAGCATTGATTTGTGATCAGTATAAAGATCAGGTGTGCCTGGATGATCTTCATCAGGGCATGGCCAGCTGATGCCACCTAGTTTTTCAAGTCTATAGTAGCTGATACCGCCAAAGAATTTAGGCATTAGTTTTCTAAGCTCATCCCAAACCTCTTCTGCACTTAAAGTCAAACTCCTCAAGTCCCATCGCTTTTGCGATGTTGCAAACCACTTTCGATCAGGGCTCTACACCACCTACTGGTTCGCTTGCTCTAGTTCTTTGAACGCGGCGAGATGTGGCTGATAAATGTTCCATCTTTTTCGCCCCATCCAGCTGCAGGTAAGACGACATCGGCCTTTTGAGCACTTTCAGTAAAGAATAGATCTTGCACGATAAAGCAGTCTAAGTGGTGCGTAGCATGCACAAAGTGCTCTGTCCAAGGGTCACTCATAACAGGGTTTTCGCCGTAAACGTAAAGCACTTTTAGCTCGCCGCTATCCATCTTATCAGGTGCGTATGTTGGTTTAAAAGCGGGGCACTGGATTTAAGCTCGAAGTGCCAAACTTTGCGAGCTTGCTCTTGTGCATAAGCGCTATTTACTGCACCTGCTGGGATGACGTTAGGGTAGTGCGCCCATATCACATGAGCCTTGAACATTGTTTTGTCCACGAAGTGGATTTACTCCAGCGCCTTTACCTGTCTCCTGTTGGGATCGCTCAACTTGAAAGCGAGAATACATTTGATGTGCCGTCGCTAAACTGGTGATACCCATAGTGTAGCAAATAGCAGCACTGCCAGCTTTTGCATACATCCGGCAGCCTCAGTGATAAGCTCTTTTCGACGCCAGTCTCACGCTCAAATCTCTCTCAGGAGTGAGAGTCTTTTTACCGCTTCTTTTAGGTACTCAAAACCCTCTGCATATTTTTCGATCAATCTGTATCTTGTAATTTTCCGAGATGATGACGTTCATCATTGTGTTTAATGTTTTGATATTTGAGCCAACTGGAATTTGCAAGAATATATCCGCTTTTTAGCCATATCGGTGCGTTTTGGATCCACAACGATCATTTTTGCACCGCGCTCTAAAGCCTCTTTGCATCTGCATAGCGATGATCGGGTGGCATTCGCTTGTGTTTGTGCCTATTAGTAAAAATACATCTGTATCAGTCACGCAATCCAACAAGATCGTTTGTCATCGTTCCGTTTCCAAGGGTGCTGGCAAGACCTGCCACTGTTGGAGCGTGTCAAAGACGAGCGCAGTGATCTACGTTGTTACTTCCTAAAGCACGAAAGAATTTTTGAAATACATAGTTATCTTCGTTGTTTGAACAGAGCCGAACTAAAGCCCATGATAGAGCTTGGACCATATTTTTCAACGCTATTTTTAAAAAGTCTTTCCTAAGTAATTCATAAACCTCTTCAAAGCTAACCTCTTCAAGTTTGCCCTCTTTGTTAAACTCTCCGTTTAGTTTTCTCATCATTGGTTTAGTTAAACGTTTTGGAGAATTTACAAATTCCCAACCAAACATACCTTTTTAAGCACAACTCGCCATCATTTACATGGTGGTTCTCAGTCAGCTTTTGCATCGACTATCCTACCGTTTTTCTACGATAAGGTCTATGCCGCAACCAGTTCCGCAATACGGACAGGTTGTTTGAACAATCTTTGCATAGATTTCCTTTCAAGTAATATTTCTAATAACTCGGTTATTATAGACCTTAGAATATAAAATTATTTTTAAAACTAATATAATTTTTCTTTTAGTAAATATAAAGTTTGTATATTTAAAATACATAAATTACTATTTAATGTTGCATATAATGAGCTTAGCTAAATTATAAAAAACTCTATTTAGATATAGCCCTCAGCAGGTGCTGGTATGCGAGTTAGAGCAGGACGTCCGTTTAGCGAAGATTGATGAGATCGCTGCCGTCTTTTTGTTTTTAGTGCCTTTAGTAAAGTGTGCAACCATGAGCCGCACCTGACCGCGCAAAAAGCCATTTGCTTTAAAAATGATGAGTTTGCTCTTTGTGTGCGTAGCAAAAACGCTTTCTGGGCATTTTCTGCACTGGGCTTTTGTGTCCTTCCAGTTTTCATATATGCGCAAAATCATGCTCGCCGATAAAATTACGTAAATTCATTTGCTTTTTGATATCAAATTGAGGCAAAAATACCTTGTAATTTGAGCTAAAAAGCATCAAATTGCCGTGATCTATCACATATCTATATGACCTTGCGACCGCATCATATCTTGCTGAAAGCTATCATCCACTAGATTATGCGTTTTATATGAATGCTTGGGTGTGCGTGGCGGTTTATAAGATCTTGCAAGCGTCTCAAGTCTTTAAAGTGATCGCCGCAAACGACGCTTGAGCTTTGGTTGTTTGCGTGCACGCTTTTATCGGTGCGCGAGCTGAGAGCACTCTTTCGAAAAATGCCAGCACGTGAGACTGGGCGCGCTCTAACTCATCCTCCGCCATTTCATGCGGCTGGAGTCTGCGAGCCTTGGTAAATGCCATCATAGCTGTACGGAATTAGCTGAATTTTTCATCAGTATCTTCAGTGTGATCTTGGCTGTAGTAAAGCAAGACACCAGCTAGTAAAAATACGAAAAATATGAGCGGTATCGCAAATGATGGCTTTTGATGAAAAGAGCATTATGAGCGTAAAATAGCCAAACAAAACGCCAAAAGTGCCAAGCAGACCATGCCCACTTTCATATCTATATGTGACGATGCCAAGGCTGATCGCAAGGCGTGCTAGCAAGCGGGAATAAGGCCACTAGGACGTAAAGTACTAAGGTCTTTTTCTGCGCTTATCGCTGCTAGCTGCATCCATCCAGTACTCTTTGATGCTGCCAACGTCGCTTATCTCCCCTCGCTTTGGGCGGTTCTTATCTTCATTGATGAAGTTGCTTTGGTGATAAATTTCATCTCTGATGTCATGCATGCCCTCGTTTAAAGAGAGCTCTACGCTTTGGCCCACGTTTATGATCTTTGCGTTTTTGGCGGTTATTAGGCGCTGTGAGTCTTTGACAAAGGGTTAAACATCACGACTATCTTTGTAGGTTGTGCCATTTTTGTCTTCGCTTTCGCTACCCATAGACCATCGTCGGAGAATTTTTGTCCAAACTGGGTTGGCTTTAAATTTAGCTAGCAACCGTCTTTTTGTAGTCGATGGTGCATTGGCTGGGCGGCTATTGGTATCATGACAGTGCATGGCAACTACCAGCAAAGGCAGCGCTTAAAAGGGCTGAAAAAGCTAAGAAAAATCTTGCGATCTTGTCGGCGAGCCGCCAAGTGTGAGAATAACGATGCTTTTCATTTTCTTTTTGATAGCCGAAAAGCGTCATCGCAAGCGAGACGAAAAAGGCGATGGGCACGACAAAGAGCAGCACGCGTGGACGCATAAATGAGTAGGGTTTAAAGCTCTCAAAGCTGATCCTCGATGTATGTAGGTGATCGCGCGATCTGGATAAAAAGACGATCGACATGATCAAAAAGCGTACTAAATAGCGATGCGAACGTGCCTAAAAGTTCGACAAAAAGATATTTATTTACTCTACTCATAAATGAACCCGTAAAATGTCTAAAAACTGCGTCAAAAGCGTAGGTGACAAGCAGCCCGAGCTAAAAATGGCACAAAGGCTAGCTCGTAGCCCTTTTGCGAACGAGCGCATAGACTGGAAGCGTAAGAAGTGCCGCCAGATAGATTCGCCACAGAGACACAGTTGGCTGGTAGAAATGGCTCCGATGATCGCTGCGATAAATATGTCAGCACTTCCCATAGAGCACTCATCGCACTAGCTACGACAAATCTAAGTGCCCAAAACAAAAAGACCAAAGAGGATTAACATTTAAAATTTGAGCAAAAATTTCGCTTTAAAAGATAAAAAGTGGCAGAGCATAGGCAAATGCAGCGCTGTAAAAAGGAGCGCATCTGGCACGGCTTTATACCTTATGTCTATGACGCTAAGGGCTAGTAGCATGATAAAGCAAAGCCCTAAAAATAGCGCATAAAAGCAAAGGTTTCTACGCTTAGAAATTTCGCCGCACTCTTTAAAAGCAGATCAGAAAAAGCAATCAGAAGCTAACTCAACTAGCGGATGAGACAAGCTTATCTTTTGCTTTGCAAAAGGCGCATTTACCGCCTAAAAATAGCCATGAAAAAGCGGAATATTGTGATAAGATTGAGCTTGTGAGGCATTTTTTGACAGTGTGAGGCTGAAGGTATGCTTTCATTTTCGTGGCAAGCGGTAGGTTAGCACATTTTGAAAATGACCCCACAGATGCCAAAAACAAAGCAAAAACGGCAAAAAGATGACCAAAAATATCCATTATCTCACTAAACCCCCGCCAAAATCTTCGCTCTATATCTTTAGAGTGGCAACGATAGCACAAGCTCATCCTTGCCAAAAGTCAGGCCAAAGTGTCGGCGTGAAAAACAGACTCCGCGTAGCTTGCCTGCCAGAGCATGAGGTGAAAGTCTGCTCTCGCCACCAGTTCTAATGAGAAGATCCACCGGCTCACTCTCATCAAGTGCCGCATTTGGGCTTGCTTCATCTATCTCGCAGCCTTTTTAAATTGGTTTTCGCACAGCTCTTGATGATCTCATCCTTTTGAGCCATGGTTTATCGTCTGAGTAATAATAAATTTGCGTTCTCACGTGTTGCATTTTTGGTGGTTGCTATCTCGTTTTTAGCTCGTCACTAAATGGCGAGATATCGCCGATCGTGTTCAAATTTGATCCCATATAAAAATCATCACGCTTTAAAAGAAGAGATTTCTTAAGCAAATTCATCAAAAATCAACCTCTTTTTGTGGTCTTTTCCAGTTTTCGGTGCTAAATGCGTAAAGGCTTAAAATTTATCACACCATTATCTATGAAATTCGCACATATCGCTCACCACATTTGCCCCAGCCTCGTGCCCATTTGTCCGCAAAAATCCACGCTTTTTCGCCCAGCGTCCGTTGCCGTCCATTATGATAGCGAGGTGGTGAGTTTGTTCAATATTTAGCCTTTAAAGTCAATTATGCTCTGTCTGCTCCAAAGAGCGCTTACGTTTTGCACTATAACTGCGGCGCTGAGTCGCTTTTAGCAAGCTTGCGACGTTGCTAAATGGAGTTGCGATCTCACACAAAATTTCATCTTCTAAAATTATAAGCGGCGATTTGACAAGAAAAACTCTCATCTCACTTGCCTCTTTTTAAGCTGGAAAATGCCGTTTGTGCCGCTATACGCAAATGGTATATGCACGACGTTTTCCTGCAGAGCAGAGCATTTTTGCTAACGCACTCTCATCTCATCTTTTTGTTTTTAACTTCGCTTAAGTTTTTAAATAAATGGCTGTAAAAGCCACGATAAATTCTCATTTTTACCAAATATTTCTATCAAAATTTAGCCGTCGAGACAAAAACGTCCTCATCTAAAAATTGCGGCTTTTTCGTATAAATTTATGACGATGTTTCGCCCTGACTATGCACCTCGCCCCAGTATCTAGAGCCCACATTTAGCTCTTTTTACGCTTTTTGTGTTTTACATTCTATTTGCGAGTAAGATGTATCTGTTAAAGCCGACCTTTTGGCTAACTAAAATGCTAAGCAGCAAGGACGACGTATCGCTACTAGCGGAGCTTGGCTGTTTTTGCTATCTTTTTGGACGCGTGAGATTTGCTCTATCATAATGGTTGCTAGCTCCACTATGCGCCCTGCGATCTCATCTTTTGAGGGCAAGCGGCAGGGGTTCTCGCCGCCCCTTGTAATGAAATTATCTCGTTTTGCTCGCTTGCAAAGCTCATTTTTCTCGCCAAAATATTTAGGCAAACTGCATCAAGCCCTTTTTCTCTAGTCATCGATCTAGCGCTTTTAAGAGCGTTTTCGTTTGCCCTACTCAAGCTTAAAGCCGATCTTTTTACATTTAAGCTCTTTTAAGCTTTGCAAAATATCGACATTTCTCTTTAGGCTTAAATTTAAGCTCTCTCCAACGTCCTCTTTTTTATCTTGCCATCTATCTTTGTCGGTACAAAATCACTCACCGCAGCGCACATTACAAAGTAAATTTGCCCCCTCGCACTCACTCTTGCAAAGCTCTAAAAGCTCGCTACTTGAGCTAAATTTGAGGCTATCAAATGGCTCGTTTGCGGTTTCAAAGCTAGCAAGCAGTTTTACCTCCCGCACCTGCGTAGTAAAAGGCTCTAGCCAAAGCTCTTGCCATTTTTCCGCTTGAGAAATTTTGTAATGGCTCTTACATCATCTATCTTTTCAGTAGTTGCGCCACCAGTTATCACCACTTTTGCCTGCAAAAGAGTGAAGCGCTAAAGCACGCAATGGCAGCTTCTACTATAACTTCCAGGGCTTGCAAGACCGCCCTTGCCAACGTCGCTACAAGCCAGAGATTTTAAGCACTGGCTCAACTACTAAAGCGCCGTTTTTCTTTAAAAATTTCAAGCGAATTTTTGCGTCGCAAGTGCTCGATCATATTGTTATTTTGCAGCTGGGGCGACAGACCAAAGGCACGTGTGAGGCGGCGATTAGCGTTTTGCATAAAGACATTAGTCGCAGATGCCAGCTGTTAGCTTATTTATCGTATTTACCGAGGCGGGTGCGATGAGGACTAGATCCATTTTAGAGTAGGATATGTGATTTACGCCATCTTGCCAGTTTTGCGTTTGTGAGCTTAAAATTACTCATGCTCACTTAGCGCCCTCAAAAGCGCTCACTCACACTGCAAAGAATTCAAGCGCTCCGTCGCTTAAAGCCACATAAACATCAGCGCCTTGCTTTTTAAGCATCGATAAAATTCTCGAATGCCTTATAAAAGGCGATACCGCCGCAAACAGCAAGTAAAATACTTTCTTATTTTTAACATCGTCTTTGCCAAAGAATTTCTCAAAAAGCCGCTGTATTCTCTTGGCGACCTCTGCTGATAGCTAGAGCGCCGCTCTCAACATCTTTTGTGATGGTGCTGCCAGCTGCGATGATGACGTTATCAGCGATATTTACAGGGGCGACTGGCTGCGTCTCTGAGCCAACAAGACGTTTTTGCCGATTTTTGGTTTTGTATTTTGCTCTTGCCGTCGAAGCTGCATGTGATCGTACCACAACCGATATTTGTGCCACTTTCTATCTCGCAGTCGCCAAGATAACTCAAAGTGTCCAGCTTTTACGCCGCTAAGAATGCCTTTTTAACCTCGACGAAAATTTCCTGTGTGCGTGTCAGAAATTTCAGAATTTCGGCCTTATGTGAGCTGAGTGGGCCGATGTCTGAGTTTTTGATGATGCTGCTTTCGATCACTGATGAGCTTTTTGATGATGCTCTCCGTGATAACGCACTCGCCAAGTATGCTTACATTTTTTCTAGCACGCACTCGCCTTCAAATTTAGCCCTGCTGTCTATGAAAATGCTCTCAGGCATGCGCATCAAACGCCAGCTTTTCACTCAGGTTTTGCTTGATCTCATCTTGCATTATTTTTTCCAGCGATGCTAGCTGAGGTATCATTTATGCCCATGTAATTTCGCTCATTAACATTTACTGCAACGCACTTTTAAGCCCTTTTCATTTGCTATTTTATGGCGTCCAGTTGGGTAGTACTCTTTTTGTGCGTTTTTGGTTGCTAATAAGCGGTGAAAATTTGCTCCAGCGCCTCGCGTTTAAAGCAGTAGCAGCCAGCATTTGACAGCTCTTTTATGGTAGAGTTGCGCTTCGCTCGCATCTTTTTGCTCGACGATGGCCTCCAACTTTGCCGTTTTTATGATGACTCTGCCGTAGCCAAAAAGGATTTGCCGCTCAAAATGAGCTCATAACCACGTCTGCTTCGGCATTTGCTAGGCGCATAAGATCAGTTGATCTAACAAGTGGCATATCGCCGCAAGTGACCAAAGCACCTTTCGCCGCTTTCAAGTTACGCCTTTTTATCGCGCCGGCGGTGCCCGGGAATCTGTAGATCTTGCTCGAGTAATTTTTAGTTTGAGGAAAAATCTCTTTTATCTTTTGCTAATTAACTCTTTTTCGTAGTGAAGCACGACGCTAACGTCGTTCTGTGATCGCATAAGCTTGCTTTAAGATGTGAATGATCATCGGCACGTCGTATAGTCTCAAATAGGACTTTTTGAGCGTTTTGATTTCATCCACGGTACCAAGACCAGCAGCTAGGATTATGATTGAAGTATTATTGTTCATTTTAAGCCTTTTAACGTTGGGAGTACTCGCAGATTGTAGCAAAAATGGCAAACATAATTTAACGATTGTTTCAACAAAAAGCTAATAAAATAGCAATTCTTAAGAGATTTAGGTAAACAAAGCGAGTTTAAATGGATTTAGGAACCGTCGTCGGCTGGGTTTTGACCACGGTGCTTTTGTTTGGATCAATGGCGATAGGCGTTGGTATGGGACCATAGCATCGATATCCCTTCTGTGATGATCGTTTTTGGTGGTACTATCGCGTTATGATGGTTGGCTTCAAGATGGAGACGCTTAAAGGCGTTGATCGTAATACTATATGGTGTCGCTGTTAAGCCATCAGTCGTTGTAAATTTACCTGAGACTATAAAAAGTAGTTGATTACTCAACCAAAGCTAGGCGAGATGGCATCTTAGCGCTTGAGGAGCGAAGTAAATAATGAATCAAATCAGTTTTGAGGTCTTTCAATGGCAGTCGATGGCAATCGAGCCAGATGCGATCAGACGCTTTTGGAGATCGATATCGATCAGACTAGCACAAAGGCATGCAAATAACATCGAAATACTCGAGCAAGTCGGTGGTTTTGCTGGTGCGATGGGTATGATCGGTACGCTGATCGGCCTTGTTGCGATGCTTCTTAACATGTCAGACCCTAGTGCGATCGGTCCATCTATGGCGGTTGCTTTGCTTACGACACTTTATGGTGCGATGATAGGTAACATCATCGGCTCACCTGTTGCAAATATCCTCTCGATCCGCGATGCTGATGAGGCGCTTTGAGAAGCAAGTCATTTTAGAGGGTATCATGGCGATACAAGCAGGGATAACCAAGAACGCTTGAGGCTAAGCTTTTAGCATTTTTACCTCAAAAGATAGAAAAAGCCAGTTTGAATAATGGGTAAATTAATAAAACCAGAAGAGTGCCCAAAGTGTATGCCTGAGTGGCTGGCTGCCTTTGGTGACCTTATGTCGCTCCTACTTTGCTTTTTCGTTTTGCTTCTTTCTATGGCGACGATGGATGCTAAAAAGATGGAGGCTGCTGTTGGCTCACTAGCTGGTGCGCTAAGCGTGCTAGAGGGTGGCGCAAGACCAGATAGTCAGGTAGAAAAAGAGACAGATCCTGAAAGCAGACGCACTCCAAAGCCAAAAAGCTCAAAAAGGCGCTCAAAACGAGGTCACTTGACTGTTAAAAAGATAAATGAGCTACTAACGGCTGGCAGGGGCACCTGAGATCACGATGGAGGAGAGCGAGGGATGGCTTTATCGTGAGACTTCCAGCTCGCGATGCTCTTTTGACAAAGATAGTGCTGAGAATCTTCTGGCGAGGATGCGAAAGCTCTTTTGTAAAGCGAATAGGCATGATCATAGCCAAAATGCCAAATGAGGTAAAACAGATATCATCGGATACACTGATAATACAAATCCAAGCAAAGACTCTATATACAAAACAATTGGCAGCTCTCACTGCAAGGGCGCTAAGTGTGCTTGAGGAGCTGAAGTTAGCGATGGCGTGCCAAGCAAGAGCTTATCACTCTGGCAGAGCCTCTTTTGATCCGATCGCTAGCAACAGCACAGACGAGGGCAGAGCTCAAAAACAATAGAGTGGAAATTCACTCTCGTCTCGCTCGAGCCAAAAATAAAGAGGCTACTAAGAAAAGTATCCTTGATACGAGGAATTAGTCGTGAAAGCACTGCTTAGTTTAGCGGTTTTTGTTTTTGTGTGGTTTTTGGCGCTGATCCTGCGCTACCAACGATAACTGGCTTTCAAATTCACCTGCAAATGCCGAGCAGCTTGTAAATTCACTAAATGTTTTACTAATCCTCACTGCACTAGCACTCGCCCTTCGCTCATCTTTATGATGACGAGCTTTTTGCGCCTTGTCATTGTATTTTCATTTTTGCGTCAAGCAATGGGTACACAGCAAGTGCCGCCTTCAACGGTGCTCGATCTCTGCTTGCGATGGTGCTTACATTTTTATCATGGAGCCAGTTGGGCAAAGAAGCTATGATGAGGGCATAAAGCCTTATACAGCCGAGCAGATAGGCTGGAGGAGATGCTTGATAAGAGCTTAAAGCCCTTTAAAGAATTTTATGGTTAAAAACACTAGAGAAAAAGATCTTGCGCTATTTTTAGGATAAGAATGGTGCAAAAATCCTGCAAATATCGAGGAGATCCCGCTAAGCATCGCGATGTCAGCCTTTTATGATAAGCGAGCTAAAGACATCTTTTTGAGATAGCATTTTTGCTCTATCTGCCATTTTTAGTTATCGACATGGTCGTAAGCTCTGTTTTGATGGCGATGGGTATGATGATGCTACCTCCTGTCATGATCTCGCTGCCATTTAAACTACTCATCTTCGTGCTAGTTGATGGCTGGGATTCTACTAATAGGAAACTCTCGTAAAGAGCTTTCACTGATGACAAGTACCATTAGCACTTTTTGCCTTTGGCGCTATTTGGACTCACCGAAGCGAGATAGCAAACAAGGCCACTCAAAACGTAGAGATTTCAAAGATCAAAGAGCTTGAGCTAAAAAGAGCAAATTTAAGTGATGAAGCGACATCAAGCGCTTATTTGCCAAGCCTTAGCCTAGAGGGCTCATACGGCAAAAACGCAAGCACCTTCCCAAGCATAGTCGCCAAAGAGTCAGCTGAAAGTGCTAGCAGGATCGATTTTTACTATATGATGGTGGGGCGAGAGAGGCCCGAGGCTAAAGATGAGCCAGCTTTTTAAAATAAAGCCGCTATCGCAAATCGATGAAGCCAAAAACTATCTTGCTTTTTAAGGCTGTAAATTTATACTTTAACGCCTGCGCACTTGAAAATATAATAGCAGCTAAAAACGCTCAGGCAAATTCTTAAAGGCGTCTTAGAAGAAGCTTGAAAAGGCGAACATTGCAGGACTTGGCCCCAAAAGATGAGCTAGAAAACGTGCGAGCAAAAATACCACCTCAGCAAACAGCGCGGAGCTTAAATACACAAAAATAAAGATGGAGCAAACTTTGAAATGAGATAATCTTGTATAACAGGCGATAAATTTCGCCACTTTAGCGGGGCAAAATGGCTGATATTAGCTCACATTTAGCTTCAAAAACGCTGAGCTGGACAAGCTAGGGTCAAGATATATCTTTAAGCGAGGCTAAACTTAGCGAGACAAGAGCTGGCTTTTTGCCACAAATCTGCTTTATGACACCTATGGATTTTTAGCAAAAATAACTACGACATCGACCTTGGCAGGTATAGCGCTTACCGCCCATATCTTGACAAATATCTAGCAAGAGGACAGACACGGCAATAAGTCGGCGTTAGCTTTGAGTGGAAAAGGTACGCACTTTTGCCACTAGCAAGATGAGCTGCGATAGCAAGATCGCGCTTGATGAAGCGAGGCTCAATTTAGAGATATAAAAAGCGTGAAAAACGAGACTAAACTGAGTAATGTACAAAACGAGATCGCAACTCTTAGCTCAAAGATCGCTTCGCTAAAATGAGTATGTAAAAGCAAGCGATCTAGCACTTAGAGCGAGCTATGAAAATATAACTCTGGGCTTTTCAGGATATAGCGACCTGCTTGAGGCGCTCTCTCGAAACGTATGTGCCATTAGCCTTTTTGAAGGGCGAAAGATGAGCTAGAGATCAAAAAGGCGGAGTATTTTTGAGAGCGGAGAGCATTTTAGAGAGGATTAGGATTGAAAAAGCTGATAATTTTAATGATATTTTGCATTTTTCATTTGCAGGAGGAGATTTTTGCTGATTTTGAAGTCTATGCTAAACAAAGCTCAAAGCTTGCATTTGAGAGCAGTGGCAAGGTGGATACACATGTAGATGTCTCAAGTCACGTTAAAAAGGGGTGACGCTGTTTAGCTAGTCTTGATCAAACGAGCCTTGAGATCGCTCTCAAAAAGGCAAAACGACCTCAGCGCTTGCCAAAAATGCCGAAAGATTGCTAAAAAGCACCTTCAATAATTGTGAAGTAAAGGACGTCACTTCAAAGCAAGAATTTGATGAGGTAAAGTACTCATTGATGAGGCAGCTCTTAGGGTGCGAAAAACAGCGGAGAGATAGCCATTTTAAACGCGATGATCATCTCGAGGCTCTTTTAAAAGCCCCGTTTGAGTGGCGTCATAGCTAGTAAAAATGTCGAGCTTGGAGAGAGTGCTTCGCCGCTTCAGCCAGCCTTTGTTTTAAAACCTGAGGAGGCTAGAAATTTTCAATAGCGATCGATGAAAAATATGCACATTTAGTAAAAAGTTGGCGACATTTTTAACTTTAAGTTTGACGCAACAAGCGAAGAAAAAGAGGTTAAAATCGCGCTAATTTACCCAGAGATAAAAAGAGACCCGGTAGGGTAATACGCCAGAAGCTTACGATATGGGGGATGAAAGCCGTGCATGTCTGGTCAAGGAAAAGTGATAATCGGCGGAAAATAAATGATAAAACAGCCATCAATCGCCCCTATAACTACGCTTATGATATTCTTAAGCCTCGTTGTCTTTGGCATCTACTCGCTAAAGACGATGAATGTAATTTATACCCGCAAGTAAATATCCCAATCGTTAAGATCACAACCTACGCAAACGGCGATATGAACTACGTCAGACAAAGATCACAAAAGATCGAGGATGAGGTCTCAAGCATCGAGGGGATAAAAAGCTTTTACTCAACCAGCACTTTGACAGCCCTAAGCGTGGTAAGCATCAATTTCGGGCTAAACAGAGACCCAGAGCGCTAGCAAACGACGTCCGCGACAAGATGCAGGCAAGGTTAAAACGCAAACCACGAGATAGAAAAGCTAAATGGCCTCTCTTCCAGCCGTCTTTAGCCTCTTTATCACAGAAGCTTGATGGCAACGAAACTAAGCTCATGCAAGAGATCGATGACGTGGCAGTCATTTTTGGAGCGCATTAGTGGCGTCTCAAAGGTCAAGACAAATGGCTTAGAGCCAGCGGTGAAACATTACTGATGAGGTTTAAGCTAGATAAGGCTGCTCTTAGCGCAAACAGAAGTAGCGAAATTTGATAAAGGTTGGTAAAAAGCGCCGCTTGGCAAGATAGAAAATGAAAAATCCAAATGGCGATCAAGCCGAATTTAGCGCCAAAAGTATAGATGAGATAAGAAATGTAACGATCATAACAGGGGTCTTTAGATATGCAGGCTGTGATCTTGCTTTTGCACAAAAGACGCAAATGAAGCAGCGATAATGGATAAAAAGTGGCGTCTTGCTTGGTCTTGAGCTGGCTCCAGATGCAAACGCTCTAACCGTGATCGCCCTAGCAAAATCAAAAGCTGGATCAGTTTAAAAGCCTGCTTGGCAGTGAATACGACGTAAAAATAGCCTAGCGATAAGGCGAAGTGATAATAAAGCACATCGATCAAGACCGCCTTTGATATGATCCTGGGCGTCGCATAACCATCGTGATCGTCTATCTGTTTTTAAGAAATTACTCGATCACCATCATCTCAGTCGGCTAGCGATACCAGCTGGCATCGTAGTGACATTTTCATGCATAAATGCCCTAGGCTACGACGCAGACCGCCTAAGCCTCACAGCTGGCACGCTTGGTATCGGATTTTCATCGACGATGCGATGGTCGTCACTAGAAAATATCGCTAACAGCAAAGCTAAAAGATGAGCCAAATGCCCTAAAAGCAAGCTTTGCAGGCATAAAAGAGATAGCATTTAGCGTCTTTGCGATCTCACTCGTGCTACTTTTGCGTCTTTGCTACTATTGCCTTTATCGAGCGGCATCGTTGGCAAATACTTTAACTCCTTTGCGATGAGCGTAGCAGCTGGCATCGTCATCTCGTTTTTGTGAGCATTTTTCTTGTGCCAACGCTAAGTGCTAGGGTTTGTAGATGCCAAAGAAAAGCAGCTTTTTCTAAAGAGTGAGCCATTTTTATGCGCTTGAAAAATGGCTACGAGATTGTAATAGCCTTAAGCGCTATTTAGCTCATATTTTTAGCTATAACGATTGTGGTCGTTGTTTTTGCTCATTTGGGCTGGCTAGATTTCGTAGGCGGTGACTCATCGCCAAGCGAGGGATAACTCGGAGTTTAACATCTACTTTAAAGCTTGATCCCTCACTTAGCCTGCAAAGCTAGCAAAAGAGAGGCTAAAAGATAAAAATTTCACCTCATAAACGCCGATCCTCGGGTCGCTTACGCCTACTTCATCCTTGGCTACATGGACGCCATAAAACAGCCTTATCTGTAGAGGCTTACGTTAGGCTAAAGAGCTAAAAAGATAGGAGCTAATCACGAGGCAAAACGCTATCATGCAGAGGTTTCGCGACAAGCTAAAAGTGATGATATGAGCGTCATTGTGGCTGATCTTCCGGTGGTTGAAGGTGGCGATGTGCAGCCGGTTTCATTTACTATCACCTCTGAAAATGGCAAAGATCTAGTAGAAGGTGCCAAAGATCAGCAAGATGCTAAAAAGAGATAAATGACGCAACGGACGTAAGTCGCCCGAAGAAGATCTGCTAAAACGCGTGCAAAATTTCTATCGATGATAGATAAGGCTACAGAGGCTAAATTTGAACAAAGCCAGCGTTGCAAGTGCCGTTTATAGCGCATTTAGCCAGAACGAGGTCTCTGTTTTTGAAAACGAAAATGGCAAAGAGTATGAGCTTTATATGCGCCTTGATGATACCGAAGCGATACAAATGGATATCTCTAAAGACCAAGATATGAAGCTAATGAGGGCTTTTTGTCACGCTTGGCGATGTGGCGACGATTAGTTTCTGAGCAAAAAGCCAGCTAGTATTTCAAGGTTTAATAGAGCCGATGAGGACTGAGCCTTTCTAGCAAATGCAAAAACGACGCTCCGCTAAATAGCGTGGCAAATGAGGAATTTCAAAGAAGCTGATGTAACTTTTCGCCAGCAAATTTCAAGTATACATTCTTGGATTTGTAGAGCTCATGGACGATACGAACGCTTCGTTTATCTTTACAGTGAGCGCTGGTGCGGTGCTTATTTACATGGTGCTAGCTGCACTTTATGAGAGCTTTTTGCCTGCCATTTCTCATCAGCTACGCCATGCCGCTTGCCTTTGTGGCGTGCGTGATAGGCTTTTTATGAGCGGCCAAATCCATTTTAGCCTATTTGTCATGATTGGCGTCATCTTGCTCTCTGGCATGGTCGGCAAAAACGCCATCTTGGTGGTTGATTTTGCAAACTACTTTGCAAATAGCGCATGGAGGCAAACGAAGCTGTGAAAACGGTGCTCAAAAAGCGACTAAGGGCTGTTTTGATGACCACTTTTGCGATGATATTTGCCATGCTGCCTCTTGCTCTTAGCAGGGGTGCTGGCTATGAGGCCAACTCACCTATGGCTATAAGCATCATCTTGGGCTCATTAGCTCGACTTTGCTAAAAGCTTGCTTTTGTCGTGCCAGTGCTTTTTGCATGGGTTTATAATCTTGATAAATTATAAAGAAAATTTTATGAAAGGAGAGTGTGAAGAAGATTTTGGCTGTTTTGCTCTTTGCTTTGCCCTCTTTGGGCTGGAAAATCACCTAGAGATCATCGCAACTTGGCGCAAAGTGCAGAAGCTTGAGGAGTTTGAAAAAGAGTTAATAAAAATGAATATATAAATAAAATAAGAGCAACAATCAATTTATCCCTTGATGGCAGATATACCTTTGTGCCTGACGAGGCTAAAGGGCGGATATATGACAAAAGGCTGGATCAATCACGGCAAAGGTCGAGTATCTCATCTTTGACGGCGGTGCTATGGAGGCTCGGATAAGATTTTAGACCACAAGGGCGTGGAGAAAGAGTTTTACAAAGATGAAGAGCTAATGAATCTCACTGCTTTTCAGGTCGCAAAGGTCTATTTTAACGCTGTTGCGCTACATCCCGCTGATCAATTTCAGAGACTGAATTTGTAGATAGCTTTGCAAAGGCTGCTGCTGAGAAATGAGTTTTGGTTTGAGTATGGCGAGATAGATAAGAGCAGTGTGATGCGATACACCTAAATAAAAAGAGCCGAGCTAGAACAGAGCTTGGGCTTAAGCCATACTGAGCTAAACTCAAGGATAAATTGCTCTCAAACGGCGAGATCGGCTTTAATGCTGGCTCAAAAGATAGTGATGCCCGATTTTAGCAAGGATGATCTGAGCGCCAAGCTTGGGGCTATGGAGCAAGAAAAATATATAAAAGAGCAAGAAAATGAGAAGCAAAAACAAATTGCTCCAAAAATTTACTATAAAAGATACGCAAAGTGTGAATAATACACAGCTTTCAAAAGGCGAGAGGACGGCTTCTGCAGATGGTTGATGCGTATGCTGATGCAAAACAAGCCTAGAGTGGAGTTTGAGTGGAAAGCTACCAGATAGCCTAAGCCTTAGCAAGCAAAGCCAAACTAAAGCGCACAGAGGAGCAAAAGGCCGCGCTTGATCCAAAGCGACGAAGAAAACAGGATAATAGCTAGGCTAAAGGATCTAAGAGGGCGTGATAGAGGGCTTAAGTGCTAGGTTAAATTGTAGACTCAGCTAAAAACAAGATAGCCTCATGATAGCGACTTTAATGACCTGCTAAATGGCTATCTTAGCGGCAAGGTGGAAAATCGAGCAGTTTTTGTTTGTGAGTGAGAAAAATTTTAGCGACAGGCTAAACATTTCATCCTAAATGGCGATTTGCTCGAGGCTAAACAAGCTTGAATACTTTTTTGAATGCGCAGAAATATAAATGAGAGTGGTGATAGAATGAATAAACCGATCTTGTGACCATTTTGTGGGCGTTTAGCTTTAGCTTGATAGGAAATTCACTAGCTGGCAAGGTCGATAGCTATTTGGCTGTTTTTGTGCGCGTGCAACGCAGTGCCTAGTTTTTGCCATTTACGAATTCGCGGGGTAAAGCCAAAGCCACTTGGCATAATGAGGCATAGAGCCGGTGCAAAATAGGGGCTAATGTATCTTTGCTACAACTCGTTTTTGTATCTAAGCGTGCCAGAAGTCGCGCTTTTTACCATTACGCCGTTTTTATGTCACGCTCATATACGATGCGTTTAGCTTTTCATTTAAGACCGCTTTATCTCTTTAGCGTTGGCGTGGCGGTCTTTGGCGCGCTTATCATCAAGTATGGCGCGATAAACGAAGGGGCGATAAAGGGCTTTTGCTGGTGCAGAGGCAAACATCTGCTTTGGAGCAGGGCAGAGTGCGTATAAAGCGCTTTTTGGAGAGATATGATGTGGATCAGGTCTTTGGCTACTTTCACTTTGGAGCGTTTTTGTGAGCTGTGATCGCACTCATAACCCTTGGCAATCCAGCTTCTCACGTTGATCTAACCCAAACTTTGTGCTGTGGCTTGGAGCGGTCGCTAGTGGGGTTGGCTGGTTTTATAGTGGAACAAAAGGCGCTTTGCGAGGTCGATAGCGGCGTGCTCGCCATCGCGAACAACGCCCTCGCTACGCAGCTGCTATCATCGTAAATGGTCTTTTGGCAAAGGACACTAATCTAACAAAGGGCTCACTTTTGGGCGCTGTGATAATGTATATCTCGCTACTAATTCACAATCAGAGTGATGAGAAATTTTTACGGCGTAAAGGCCGCGTGAGGTTCACCGAGTTAGATTTGAGCTATTTAAGCGCCTTGCATCTTTAGCAAGCTGGGCGTTTAGTTGCATTATCTGAGCAAAGATGGCTCCCTTTTTGGTCTGAAGCGAGGCGACCCGAGCTCTTTTGCGTATGGATTTTTGCTAGCACTCTGCTTGCTTTATCGCAGCTTCGATCTCTTTAGCTGTTTTTGCAGTTTTTCTAACCGTTTTTATGATATCGGCGCTACTCTCGCTCTGGTTATTTGTCTCTGCTAATCAACGTGAAGCGTCATGCAAGATGGCGCTTTTGTCGCTTTTGTACTTTTCGCTCTTTAAATTTGCTTCATCAGCCTTTAATAGGCCCATTTTTGGGAGTGCTTTTGTTTCAGTTTATGAAATCTGAGTTTATCTGCATCGCCTCGCCTTTAGTTTAGCATATCCATAGATAAATAAAACTTTGACTACGAAAGTGAAATGTAGCAAAAAGAGCAAAAACGATGCCGCGCCAAAAGAGGCAGTGGCAAAAATGCTGCTAGCCATTTAACGCGATAAAAGCGTGATAGCGTTATAAAGTAAAAAGACAAATGTGCTTATGTGAAGATTGTTTTGAGCTTAGTCTAAAAAGCTAGCATCTTGTTTAAAATTTTATCAAAAATACCACCATATCCAAAGAGATGAAGTAAGAAGCTAGTGGATAAAATACGCCAAATATGTAGTTGATAGCTAGCACGCTAAGCTGTAAGAGGCTAATGAGCGGGAAAAAGTAAAGCACCGCAACCTCCATAGCAAAAAGACATATAGATTTAAAAAGTAGCGAGGTTTGCTAGCAGGCTAAATCTGGGCGCAAAATAGAAAAGATAGACGAAGATATAAAAGACGCCAAGGCATGAAAAATAAAAGCCAACGCTAAAAAGAAGCTGCGGAAATAGGGCGACGCTAACAAAATAACGCCAAAGAGCGTGTAGAATTTAATATCTTTATCTTTTACATATCACGTAAAAGCCAGCCACGCTCATCAAAAATGCCCGCAAAGCTTGCTATAAAGCCGATCATGTAAAAATAAAAAGCAAAGCACCAAAATGCGGCGATCGTAAAAGTCAAAAATGTATGAGCGGTAAGGCAGATATCTTGCGTAGATGGGCTTAAAAACGAGCTTTGAAAATAAAAAGCAAACCGCGCTTATGACGCCAAGATGATAGCTGCTAATGGCGATGAGGTGCGCTCACGCCCCAGTTTGAGACGTCATCCTCTAGCTCGCCATCTATATTTGTGCCTAAAAATAAAAGCCGAATAAAGCTGTGCGATTTTTACTATTTTTCATGTTGGGCGTAGATTAAGGATTGTAATTTTTGATTGAAGCTGTGTGCTGCGCTTTTGTGGTGGTTTCTCGCGCGAAAAACTAGGCATCAAAGATGAAATGGAGGCAAGGTAGTCTTTAAAACTAACGTCTCAATTTATAACACTTATATATACTATCACCAGCTCTAAAATCATCACTTTTTAGAGCCTATGGTATAAAAGGTAAAATCATCTGTTTTGTAATTTTTAAATGGTCTGCCGTCACTACCCATTTTTTGATAGCTAGAGATGACTCTTGCTGTCAATTCTTGTTCGCCATTATCCATAAAAATGACATTTATAATAGCTGATAGCCGAGATTCTATGAAAAATATCAATATGCAAAATAGACAAAAATATAAAGTACCTTGCCTATTTTGCTAGATGATTTTTGATCTCATCAGCCTTCAAATGCGACATCTGCGATACGGGTGCGCTAGTGATATCCTCAAACCTTGAGTGTTGCTTTTTGAAGAGTACGCATCAACTGAACCAGTTTCACCGTTTCTGTTTTACCAACGATTATTTCTAGCTTTTTCTTGAAGCTTTGTTAAAGAGACATGAGTACTCTTGTACTCTTTGCCTTCAGCACTTGCGCGTTTTTCTTTCTCTTTTTCTTCTTGCTCAAATAGAATTCATCTCTATATACAAAAGAATGATGTCGGCATCTTGCTCGATTGCCCTGATTCTCTTGGGTCACTTAACATCGGGCGTTTGTTTGCACGAGACTCAAGGCTACGGTTTAACTGAGAAAGCGCGATAATAGGCATATCCGAAACTCGCGCGCTAGAAGCTTTAGTCCACGAGAAATTTTCAGCTATTTGTATGTGACGATCGGCGAAGTTGTTTGTACTCATCATAAAGGCCGATGTAGTCGATGACACAAGAGAAATTTTCTGGACGCATAGCCTTTAATTTGCGCATTTGTGTTCTTACCTGGTGGATATTTACATAGCCACTCATCGTGAACAAATAGCTTGTATTCGGAAAACTCACCGCAAGCATCACTAAGGCGAGCCGCATAGCTTCACCGTCTATTTTTCCCGTCATGATGTCTTGAAGCGGGATAGATGTTTTGCTGTGAGTATTCTCATCATGATCTGCTCTGCTGGCATCTCAAGCGAGAAAAAGACTACACCAGCGCCGCTTTTTAAAACTTGACTCATAAATTTAGACAAAGTGTTGTTTTTCCCATGCCGACGAGCTGCAACAATGATGAGATCGCTGTTTTTAAAAGCCTTTATCATCTCGTTTAACTTTAAAGCCAGTATCAAGCCCAACGATATCTTGCTCATCAAGTTCTATCTGGTATGTCTCGACTACTTTTTAAGATAATCTCTTTGCCTTCTTTGATAGTTCCGGTGCCTCCACCTTCTATTAGAGAGTAAAACTCTTGACTTAGTTCGATCAACCATGTCACGACTAGCTTTATCTTCGTTTACTTTGCTAGGGATGTCGTGAGCGATCTTGACTAAACTTCGTTTTATTGACTTTTCTTTTAGTTCGCTCGCATATCTTCTTATATCTATTAATGAGTTTGTGCCGATGATATCGATCCATGACGGTGCTTCATCATACTTATCACCAAGTTTATTTTTAAAATGGTACAGCTACTGGATCATCGCTGTTTTAAACACTCAACCATTGCTTCATATATTTGCGAGATGCCCTTTTAGGTAAAATCTTTTTGCCTTTATCGTGTCAAAGATTTCGCCTCAAAGTGTCGTTGTTTTGTATGATTGAGCTTAGTATGGCTCGCTCCATGTCAAGGTCGTAAAGGTTGCTAAAAATCTATCTCGTTAAGTCTCTCTTTTGCCACTGCTTTATCCTCTGCTCTTTATCTCGTCGTCGATCTCTTTGTAAAATCCATCCACAAGCTCGCTCTCAGGCAGCCTTTGCGACCACTTCGCCGTGGCGCATGATCATGCCATTGCCTTTGCCAAATGCTATGGCTGGCATCTGCGCCTTTGCCTCGCCGATCGCATTTACCACGCAGCCCATCACCGAGACGTTTAGCGGCTCTTTTATACATTTTGTCTTTTCTTCTACGAGCTTTACTGCTGCCATTAGGTCAGCTTGCAAACGCCCACAAGTTGGGCATGAGACGATGCTTTAGCCCCTCTTTTTGGCGACCGCTATCTTTTAGATCGCCTCGCGACTTTGATCTCCTCTTCAAGCTCGCCGAGTGATGCTAACTCTCATCGTATCACTGATGCCCTCGAGTAGTAACCCGCCAGTGCGATCGCGGACTTGATAGTCGCGTGAAAAGTGGTGCCTGCCTCTGTTACGCCTAGATGAAATGGGTAGTTTGTCTTTGGGCGAAGCGCTCTATAAGCTTGCATCGTGCGCTCTACGTCACTTGATTTGAGCGAAATTCTAATGTCCGTAAAGTCAAAAATCCTCAAGAAGCTTGATGTTGTATAAGGCACTCTCACCATTGCCTCAACCGTGCGGCCGTAGCGGTCCTCAAACTGCTTTTCAAGCGAGCCAGGAGTACGCCTATGCGAATAGGCAGATTTCGCTGTTTGCAAGCATCAACGACTGCTTTTATGTTTTTAGCTGAGCCTATGTTGCTGGGGTTTATGCGGATAGCATCGACAAATCACTAACGATGAGCGCGTAGGTGTGGTTAAAATGTATGTCTGCAACGACTGGGATGGGTGAGCCAGCTACGATTTGCTTTAATGCGCTGGCGTCCTCTTTGTCAAAAACTGCGCAGCGCACGATGTCACAGCCTGCAAAATATAGCCTTTGTATCTGCTCAAGCGTGCCTTTTACGTCTCTTTTTGTCTTTGAAAATGCTCATCGACTGCACGGAGATCGGTGCGTCACCGCCCTCATAAAAACATCATGAATTTTTATCTGTTTTGTCGGGTATCGTTGCAAAATTTTTGCCTTTCAAATTTACTGTTGGGGATTATAAAATAGGCTTTTTAAAGGCATGAAAAATTAATAAAGTTTTTAAATGCAGGCAGTTTGCAATTTAGCTCTAAATCGTAAATACTAGGTCTAGAAAATTCATTCACTTCTAAGAATTGACTACTAAAATTACTCGTTCATGAAATTTACCATAAATTTACTTGCGCTCACTTGATTTAAACAAAGCAAATGTACAAGTATGAGTACTCTCACTCCCCTATAGCAACTTGCTAACATTAGAAATTTCAGCTGATTAAATTCTTCCTCCTTTAACTAAAATTCACCGGATCTATATCGATATCGCTAAGTTCGCTTTTGCAGAGGTTTGCCGCCTTTTAAGAGCATGGTGTGAGAGTTTGAGCGAAGCAGAGATTTCATATCTAAGTACCCACAAGATACTCAGCACGGCATTTTGCAGTATCCAACGATCTCTAGCTCATCGCCTTTTAGCGGCTCTAGCCTTTGCAGATCGTTCATTGCGCCCTTTGCCGTGCTCTCATCTTTGTGTGAAACGACCACGTGAAGCAGCCTAGTAAATGGCGGATACAGAGCCCCCTCTCGGTAGCCGATCTCCTCCTTTAAAAATGCATCGTAGTCGCTGATATAACTCTCAAAAACTCCCTTTGTTTGCTTTGGATGATGACCCTGCCAGCTCCGTTTCTACCGGCTCTGCCAGCTACTTGCATAGCAGGGCTGAGTGTCCGCTCTCTGGCTCTATAATCAGGAGAGTTAAAAAGCTCGTCAAAGCCCATGATGACGGCTAGCTCGACGTTGTGATAATCATGCTTGCTGCTTGGCATCTGCGTGCCAAGCAGGATGTCTATCTTGCCATCGTTAAATTCTTTTAAAAGCCTTTTACGAGCTTGATTTGCGTCGTGATCTCGTCTCTATCAAGATAGCGATCCTAGCGTTTTGCAAACTCAGCTTGCAGCCGCTCTCAAGCTCGCTCGTGCCGATCTTTTAGCCTCTATCATCCGCTACCGCACTGGTGGCAGGTATTTAGCACGGCCATTTTGTGCTCGCAGTATTGGCACTTTAGCACGTTTGCTTTTATAGTAGCTCATGCCGATGCTACAAAATGGACATCTTCACCGTCTCGCCGCAGTTTTGCAGACAAGATACTTTGAGGGTAGCCCCTTGTTGGCGGGCAGATAACGGCTTGTTTTTGTTTTCAAGCGTCTTTGCGATCTGCTCTTTTAAAATTTCGCTTATGCCAGTCTCGCTCTCGTCAAATATATAGCTCTTTTGCGACGCAAAATATGTCCCCTCAGGCGAAAAACATTCTTGCTTATAAAAAGCTGGTAAGGCTTGGCGTGGCGCTTCCAAGTACCACTTGCAGGTCAAATTTACTAGTTAAAAGGGCTAGGTCTCTTGCGTTGTAGTGGGGCTTTTGAGCCTGTGTTTTGTAGCTATCGTCGTGCTCTTCGTCGATGATGATGAGTTTTTAGCCTCTCAAGTGGCAAAAATAGGGCAGACCTAGCTCCAGCTACAGCCTAGCCTTGCCACTTTTTAATGTCGCTTTCAGTTGCTCTTTTTTCTTTGGTGTGATCTTTGAGTGCCACACAGCCACAGCCTCGCCAAAGAAGCTCTCTAGGCGCTTTTGCATCTGCGGTGTTGAGTGAAAATTCTCAGGCATTAAAATAGTGCTTGGCGACGCCTGCGTTTAGACCCTCTCTAATTTTAGTGATGTCAAATTCCCACTTTTGCCACTTCCAGTGTCGCCAAAGATGAGTGAACTGCGATTGTTTTCATAAACTCAAGTGCTTCTTGCTGGCGCTTATTTAGATTTGGTGCAATGGCAAAGTCTTGTTTATCATAAATGTCACTTTCAAGACTGCTATCATTTTGGCTCAAAACAAATTATACTAATACCAAGCTCGCAAGTGTAGTATCGTGGATGAAAGTTGCCAGTTCACTTTGGATAGGGGTTAAATTGATGGGCAAAATTTCTAGGGAATTACTGTTTGTTTTAAACTCTGGTTTGCTGGTTTCACCGACAACAAAGGCGGTAAGAGTACGCCTCGTAAAGAAGCCTTTACTCCCTTGGTACCTAGTTTTTGTTCGCTTTCGTAGAGTAAGGGAAGGGCTAAATTGGCCCACTAAATGCAAGTATGTAGTAGTGCATTATTGGAGTGATTTGCAAATGTCGTTTGAATCACTCACAGTCAAAATCACCACTGTTTTTATCATATTTGAAATTTGCTACTTTGCCGTCAAGCTTAAATGTATATTTATCATCGCTTACTCTGTGCCAGCCGTTTTTACTCCACTATCTTTTTATGGCTATGTCTATAACTTTTGAAAATAGTTTGTTTGGATCGCCATCGTCTAGTTTGGCTGGAAAGCTCGGCTTTTGCCTGTAAGATATTATCATTATATCTTAGTGAGATACCGCTTCTTATAGCTGCTAGCTGTGTTTTGGCATTTGCCATTGTGGCGTCACTTCTACTAAAAATAATCTAGGTATAGCAACAGCACTCAAGACGCAAGGATAACTACTATAAATATTAGTTCAGTAAAGTGTAAGCTCGTGCTTTTCATCTCTCTTCTCGCTTTAAAGTTTCTTCAACATCAGTAGCTAGATTTTTAACCGCTTTTAGCGTACTGTAATTTTCATGCAACACTTTCTCTATAAATGCATTTAGAGTTCTTTTTGGTTCGATAAATTGACGTCCGCCCATTAACTTATGCCAGTCATCTTCAAAGATCTAGCTTAAAAATCATCATCAAGCGTGATAGTGTAGTCACGAGATGATATAGTGAGCGTGATTTTTCTTCATTTTTATGCCGGGGACTATCTACCAAGTACAGCTTCGATCTTTTTCATTACATCATCAGCTTTCCGCTATTTTTCTTGTCAATCCTCTTCTAGGCGCATGATCCTGATTACTCTTTGCCTCATTTTTGTGCTTTTAATGTTACGATCTCATTACGTAGCTCTTCATTTACTCTGCAAACTTCATCGTATTTTGTGATGAGGTCATTTACTTTATCGCTTAGTGTGGTTAAGATCGCATTATCTTCAAACATAAAGGTTCCTTTAAAATAATAATTAATGCCGTATTCTAACACGCAGAGGCTAAATTCTTTTTAAAATCTCATTTGACAAACGCACTATCTTTGTCTATAAGTCCCTGCTCATTAAAAGGTGCAGTTAATGAGTACATTGAAATCTCATCGCAATTGGCCCAAGCAGCGACCAAGCAGAGCGATAAAAGAGATAGTAAAAAGTATAAAATCAGGCATAAATACAAACGCTCTTCTAGGTGTGACGGGGTCTGGCAAGACCTTTACCATAGCAAATGTCATACGCGAGCTAAATATGCCAACGCTATAATGACACATAATAAATCCTTAGCCGCGCAGCTTTTACAGCGATTTAAGGGCTTTTTCCCAAAAACCACGTCGAGTGCTTCATAGCTACTGACTACTACCAGCCAGAGGCCTACATCCCAAGAAGCGACCTATATATAGAAAAGGATAGCTCGGTAAATGAGGAGCTTGAGCGCCTGCGCCTCTCTGCGACGGCTAGCTTGCTAAGCTTTGACGATGTCGTATGCGTGGCCTCCAGTCTCTGCAAACTACGGCCTTGGTAATCCAAGCGAGTATAAAGGGATGGTGGCATATCTTAGCGTGGGCGAGAAGATAAGCCAAAGAAAGCTCTTAGAGCAGCTTGTAGATATGGGCTACAAGCGCAATGACAACTACTTTGACAGGGGCGACTTTCGTGTAAATGGCGATGTGGTGGATATTTATCCAGCTTACTATAACGACGAAGCCCTAAGGGTCGAGTTTTTTGGTGATGAGATCGATGCGATGTATCATTTTGATGTGCTTGATAACAAAAGGCTAAAGGATATCTCTAAATTTACGCTTTATGCGACTAGCCAGTTTATCGTGGGTGCCGATAGGCTAAAGATCGCGATGAAAGAGATCGAAGAGGAGCTTGATGCACGCTTAAAAGAGTTTAACGAGCAGGGCAAGCTAGTCGAGGCGCAAAGACTAAAGCAAAGGGTGGAGTTTGACCTTGAGATGATGGCAAGCACTGGCATGTGCAAAAGGCATCGAAAACTACGCGCCACCTAACTGGTCAAAAAGCCGGGAGGACGCCGTACTCGATGTTTGACTACTTTGAGATAAGCGGCAAAAGACTATCTAGTCATCGTCGATGAAGCCACGTGAGTTTGCCGCAGTTTAGGGGTATGTACGCAGGTGATAGGAGCCGTAAAGAGGTGCTTGTGGAGTATGGATTTCGCTTGCCATCAGCGCTTGATAACAGGCCGCTCGATTGATGAGTTTATAAGTAAAAAGGCGAAATTCTCTTTGTCTCAGCCACGCCAAACGAATACGAGCTTGGTATCAGCCAGAAAGGTGTATATGAGCAGATTTTGCGACCTACTGGGCTGCTTTGATCCTTTGATTGAAATAAAAGATAGCGACAACCGTTGAAGCGCTATTTGACGAGGCAAAGGCTGTCATCGCTAGAAATGAGCGCGTGCTAGTTACGGTGCTAACTAAAAAGATGGCCGAGGAGCTAGCCGCTACTACATCGAGCTTGGCATAAAGGTCAAGTATATGCACTCAGACATCGACGCGATCGAGCGAAATGAGATCATTAGAGGGCTTAGAAGTGGCGAATTGACATGCTAATAGGCATAATTGCTCCGTGAGGGGCTGACCTGCCTGAAGTGAGCTTGATAGCTATAATGGATGCTGATAAAGAGGGCTTTTTGCGCTCTACCACGAGCCTTATACAGACGATGGGGCGTGCGGCTAGAAATGTAAATGGCAAGGTGCTAATGTTTGCCAAAAGATCACACACTCGATGAAAGAGGCGATCGATACGACGACCGCTGAGCGTAAATTTCAAGATGAGTACAACAAAGCTCACGGCATAACGCCACACTCTGCCAGCAGAAATATCGAAGAGAGCCTGCATGTCGAAGATGATGGTGTATAAGCGTGGTAAAATTAGAAAAGATGCCAGCTAGCGAGCGAGCCGCGATCGTAAAAAGAGCTAAGAAAGCAGATGCTTGAAGCGGCTGCGCAGCTGGAGTTTGAGAAGGCGGCGGCACTGAGAGATGAGATAGCAAAGATGAGAAAACTATAAAAAGACAAGCCCTTTTTGTTTTTATACTGCGTTGGATATCGCTTCAAACTTCGGTCACGTATTGAGAGATGAGATAGCAAAGATGAGAGATTCATAAAAAGGTTTCGTCTCTTTGCGCGCTTTAAATGAACTAGAGAATCTCTCTCCCTTGATGAACTATGTGTTCTATCTTCGGTCGAGTACCTTCTTTCGTCAACATTTAAAATCATCGCAAAATACTTTGCCTTGATATTTGGTTGTCAAATTTTACAGTTACTGACCATCTCAAATCTACTACAAAACACTGCCGTTATATAAATTCAAAATTTTTCTATGCTTTTAAATTTAATAAACCATGTTTTGTTGCTTGTTTTGCTCATCCGCTTTGTCTCCTCGTAGTGAAATCTCGTTGTGAGCAAGGCGGAAGCAAAAACACAAGTCTTTTCTTGGTGACTTAGTTATTTGTTTTTATCTTCGGTCGAGACTTTCTTTGTTTCTGCTTGCAGTTACGAGCTTGCGAAGCAAAACATTTAAAATCATCACAAGATACTTTGCTTTTGATGCTTGGTTGTTAAAATTAAAATAAAAACTACTGCAAATACCGCCGCCCTAAGCACCACGGCTTGGCTCTTTTAGTCTTCTAATTTGCCTTTGCCTTTTTATAGAGGAGCAAAAATTTTATTCTCTCTGACAAGGTTTGTCTCAATTTAAGCTCACATCAATTTGCCTGCTCAACGTAATTAAAGCCCAAAAATAAAATCTACAAAATCAGCTCTATGGGCAGAGAATTTGACTGTATCTCTCATAGCTTTGCGCCAAAGTTGGGCGTGCAAAGGATCTGGTCTGTGGCTTGAGTATTGTCATCTGGTACCTTTTTGGGCAAAGATCTTGGTAAAGCTAGATCGCAGCATTTGAGGCATCAAAAAGAGGTGGCGAGATCGTTTACAACATTAGAGACGACGGCAGGCAGTTCTATACGCTGCAGCAAGCTATTTTTACTAGGTATATCTTGCTGACTGGCTTTAAAAGTAGCTAGAAACCGCGCAGATAAGCGAAACTGCGGCGATAAAGTAAAACGAGTGCGTTAGGCTAAAGATGTCAGCGATCTTGCCGATGACCGTCGCAAATATACCGCCGATTGTGATGCTAAGGCCAAGCGTTACGCCAGAGGCTGAGGCCGATTTGATTTGGCAGATAAAAGCTGCGCAAGGGCGATTGAGGGGCTAAAAGATGAGGCTGATGCAGGCACTCACGCACATGGAGGCCGCGAGAAATAGCGCGTAGCTGTCGATAAAGAGCATTAGCACGACTAGCGGCGCGGCGATGCTTAGGGCTTATTTTGATGAGCCTCAACTAGGGCCGTATCTATCGGCTAGTGCTCCGCCAAATAGCGTAGAGATCGCACCTGCAGCAAAAACATACTGCCGTTTCACATTTGCAGCCTCTTTTGCTAAGGCCAGTACTTGATGAGATAGATGCTAAAATGCCGCAAAGCCAAAAAGCGACGATCGAGCGTGAAAAATATACATAGACAAAGCCTTAAAAATGCGCCCAGATCGTCTTTTTAAAGCGCTTGTGTGTGAAATGGCTTTTTGTGACTGCCTTCTAGCGCTTTTATACTGTGCCCTTTTTAAGGTATAAAAAAGCGTTAGAAAAGTAAATTGAGGGATTATAAAGACTAGCGTCCCTTTTTAGACCAGTAATTTCTCCCACAAAAACAGCAACTAAAATGGGCCCTAACTGCAAAGCCCACGTTGCCACCAAATGAAAATATGCTTATGCTTTTGGCTCTATTTTTGGCGTTTGAGGCGTAGTTTATGATCCTTGCGGCGCTTGGTGAAAGAGCGCGGCGCCGATACCGCTATCATCACGCAAATCAAGATGATGTAGTAGTTTGTCACAAAAGCCAGTTAGGCTCATGCCCCCGCCAGCAAGCAGTAGCCCAAGCGGGATGACGTAGGGCAGCTCTTTTGTCACTTAGTCGGCCGATAAGCGGTTGGATGAGCGAGCTTGCTAAATTTGTGGTCTGTCACGAGTGAGGCGGCTGTTGCGTAGTCGTAGTGGTAGCTCGCGATGAAAAAGGGCAGCATCGCACCAAGCGCACTTTGGTTTATGTCGCTACAAAAAGTGCCCAAGCCCCATTAGATACTTTAATTCTCCGCCTTTTTCATCTAAAATAGCCCTTTTAAAAGCCCTCAATTTTTGCTTTTCGCCGTTTGCTGTTACTAGGGCTGCGATCACCGTGAAGCTCGCGACCAGCTAAAAACGCAAAGCTTATTTGGCTCCGAAACTACCGCTTGAAGCTTTTAAAGCTTAGCGTGCTTTTACCCACGTCAAAACTGCCATCTATGCCTTTATATCAGCTAGCGAGCTATAGTGCGCAGAGGGTTTTATAACAGCCGTGCACATCGCCGATGAGGTGGGTGGTCGTTCATTTTGCTGAGTATACATTACCAACGATGGTTTTTATCAAAAGACTCATCTAGATTTTTTGCTTTAATCTCATATGCTCTATTCAAGTGTTTTTCTATATCGTTTTTATTCTCGCCGACAGCATTTATTCCCACAAAGCCAATCGATATACTCACGCCGTTATCGCTAATATTTGAAACTCGCATAACATAAAGATAGATATCGAATTTGCTCCCGTTTTTAAAAACCTCAAGCTGCTTGTTGTATATTGTTATAGCCTGCTTTATTATCATCTTTGACTTATATTCTTGTTCGGTATTATAACCAGATACGGTTGGAACCAATTTCCGATATTTTTCTCGTAGGACACAAAAATCAGCTGTTTTAATCACATTTTACTCTTATAAGTTTCAAGGCAGATTTCAAAAACTCTATATTTAAATTACCATCGAATAAGCATCAGCTTTAATCCAGTCCAATCCATATTTTTCATTTCCAGAACTTCGTATATTTCTCCGAATATCTATCGTAGTTTTTCTTTATTAAAATCAATCCAGCCGCCCGACATATCTATAGCTACCCGCTTTGCTATATGAAAATTCATATTACGAGGCTCCATCGCCCTTTGACGCTATGCCGCACCCGCAAAAATAGTAGCGCAATCATAAAAATAATCAGCTTTTCATCGCTTCTCCTGTAGAACATATAGTGTACGCAAGTACAAATTTTGCAAAATTTACTACCGCAAGCATTAAATTATACTTGCGTAGCGCAAGCTAAATTTCGCATCAGGAGCGCTATCACTCGCCAAGTACTAGCATCGCACCAAGCGCGCTTTGGTTTATGTCGCTACAAAAAGTGCCCAAAGCCCCATTAGATACTTTTAAATTTTACCGCCTTTTTCATCTAAAATAGCCCTTTTTAAAAGCCCCTTTAATTTTGCTTTTTCGCCGTTTGCGCCTTCATCATCTTTGCCTAGCTTTTTATCTAAAAATCTACCTATCTCTTTTTGACCCTGATTTTTCGAGATATTGCGATCTGACGTCGTATTTTAGCTTGTCTGTCGTGCCTGAGATTTGCACGTTTAGGGTCAGTCTTTTCAGCCTGCAAACAAGCGGCGCGTTAAGCATTTTTGTCGCGGTATTGTAAGTGCCGTTTGAAACCTTTATGTCGCTCTTTGGCGAGCTTAATTTACGTTAAAGATGACGTTGTCGCCCTTTATATCGCCATAAATTATGCCATCTTTGTATTCTTTTGTGATGTCCTTGCCGGTGAAGGTTTTTATATTGTTTGTGAGATTTGGCTGGCTAGTGACCCTCTTAGTAAGATGTCAGATTTACGAGCTTTGCTTTGTCTCATAGTCAATGAGCATCTCGTTGCCATCATAAAGATGATCTAACCCCAGTCTGCGTTAGCCCTTTTGACTTCAAAGTAGCACCGCATCAAGCGCGCCACCTTTGGCGTTTGCCCTCTAACTTGCCCCGTAAGATCTTCTGAAGTAGCTTTCACGCTTAGATCATCCACTTTGCCATTTGCCGTTATAAGGGCTGCAAGTTTACCGTGAAGCTCGCGGTCAGCTAAAAATGCAAGCCTATTTAGTTCTGAAACTACCGCTGAAGTTTTAAACTTAGCGTGCTTTTGCCCACGTCAAAACTGCCATCTATGCCCCTTTATATCAGCTAGCGAGCTACGAAAGTCGCCACTACAAATTTCCGCCATGTCGTCTTTGTAGTCTAGGGCTCAAATTGAGCTACATTCTCATTTTCAGGGGAATTTTTATCAAGCATTTTGCTAAGCGCTGCGGCGTTAAATGACCCATCATTTAAAGTAGATCTCAGCGGTGACGTTGGGCTTTACTAAAGATATTTTGCCCCTTTGCGGAGATTTGCCTTCGGCATTTACCAGCCTATCATTGCCACTAAGTGCTAAAAATTTTCTCCTCCGCGCTTCTTTTGAGGCTAAGATCAAGATTTTCTTTTTATGGTGGCGTTTTAGCTTGCCAGCAAAGGCATCGCCACCTATTAGCTCATCTATCTTGCTCTCTTTAACCTTCACATCGCCCAGCAAGCGCCATCTTTGAGCCCACCTCAAAAGCCACTAACCGCTTTACATTTCTCAGGGTCGCTAATGAGCAGGGCAAACTTTGCTAAAAATTGAGCTATTTTAGGTCAAAAACGCCCTTTACATCCTTTAACTCGCCAAGGTCACTAAGCACATTTGCGTCAAATTTACAAGCTCGTCCTTTGCGGTGGCACCGCCTTTTAGCTCAAATTTAGCTGCGTTTTTAAGCTTTTGCAAGCCCTTTATCTATAAGACCGTTTTTATCTCAAATTGGCCTCGCCTGCAAGCTTTTTAGCTCGTCAAAGCCGCTAGATCTGCGTTTAAACTGTATCTGCCCATCTGCGTAGCTGGGCTGCAAGGCAAGCGCTGAAAGCTCTTTTGAAAGCTGATGCTGGTTGCATTTAGTGCTAAGTTTTTGCTATCGAGTACATTTATCTTGCCACCAAGCCCGTTTATCTCAGCTTTTAGGTTTTTAAGGGCATTTTCTTGCATTGTAATTTCGCCGTTTGCATCCACTGCGCCGCTTAGTTGCTCGCCTAAGAGCTTGCCAAAAGGGCAAGATCAGGCACATTTAGCAAAAATCGCTCTTTCGTACTAGCTAAATCATAAGTCGTCTCGTTTGCTTTTTAAAGTGGCTTCAGGTGCGATGATAATGGTTTTGCGCTCACTTTTTCATTTGCAAATTTAGCATTTACACCGCCCTTAAAGTTTATATCTTTTTGCTAAATTGCCCACTCATTTTTAAATTCTTTGTTTATCGCTGCATCGCTTGCTAAAATTTGAGCGTTTATGATGGGCTCATTTTTCTCATCAACTCCTTGCATATTGCTCGTTAGATCAAGCTTGCCGCTAGCTCAAATTGGCTTTTTGCGCTAGAGCTGATATCTCAAGCTCGATATTTTTGAGCGTCAAGATTTAGAGTTTTTGGCAGGTAGTCCTTTTAAATTTGCGTTTAAATTTATATTGAGCCAAGCGCCGTGCCAGTTGCCACTAGTTTGCAAATCGCTAAATTGCCGACCACGTTTGCTTTAAGCGCGACGTCTTTTTAACCCAAGCTCGCAGCCTTTGCCTTGTCAGCGTCTATGTCTATGTTTAAGTTTATACTTTGAGCAAAGCGGTGAAAACTCGCCATTTGCCTTTAATTTATGGCATTCATCACGGTTGCTTCTAATTTGAGGTGCTAAGCCCAAGGTTAAAGTCTTTCAATTTGACATCGATACCACGAGCTAGCGCCTCTTTTTCTATTTACTCACTATACTCGTTATTGCCAAAAGAGCTAAAGATAAAGCCAAAATGCAAGCTACTATGAGCATAAGCGCGCCAACTATGTAAAGCTACTTTTTCATAAAATTCGCTATATTAGTTTTGACATATCATAAAAACTTTAGTCACTTAGACTAAAGTTTTTAACTAAAAGTCACTATAAATTATTGACTTTTTCAGAAAAATGCTAGGATTTCATCACTCAAAAATAAAGAGTGCTAAAAAGACAATTAAACTAAAAAGGATGAACAATGAACTTTCAACCATTAGGCAAGCGTGTCCTAGTCGAACGCGTAGAAGAGACAAAGACGACAGCTTCGGGCATAATTATACCTGATAACGCAAAGAAAAACCTTTAAGCGGCGAGGTAAAAGCAGTTGGCGCTGAAGCTGAGGGGCGTAAAAGTTGGTGAAAAAGTAGTATTTGCTAAATACGCTGGCACTGAGGTAAATTTAGATGATAAGACATATCTTGTTTTTAAACATCGACGACATTTTTAGGCGTGATTAAATAATTTAAAAAGGAAAGACAATGGCAAAAAGAAAATTTTTACTCTGATGATGCAAGAAACCGCCTATACGATGGCGTAAAAACTAAATGACGCTGTAAAAGTGACAATGGGACCAAGAGGCAGAAATGTCCTTATCCAAAAGAGCTTTGGTGCTCCAAACATCACAAAAAGACGGCGTTAGCGTGGCTAAAGAGGTTGAGCTAAAAGATACTATCGAAAACATGGGTGCAAGCCTAGTTAGAGAAGTAGCAAGCAAGACAAACGACCAAGCAGGTGACGGCACTACAACAGCGACTGTGCTAGCTCACGCGATATTTAAAGAGGGTCTTAGAAACGTAACTGCTGGCGCAAATCCTATCGAAGTAAAACGCGGTATGGATAAAAGAAGTAGCAGCTCTTATAGATGCGCTACAAAAACATCTCTAAAAAGTTTCTGGCTCAAAAGAGATCGCTCAGATCGCTACTATCTCTGCTAACTCAGACGAGAGCATCGGCAAGCTTATCGCTGATGCGATGGAAAAAGTCGGCAAAAGATGGCGTCATAACAGTAGAAGAGGCAAAGTCTATCCAAGATGAGCTAAGCGTTGTTGAGGGTATGCAGTTTGACCGCGGATATCTAAGCCCATACTTCATCACAAACCCTGAAAAGATGCAAGTTGAGCTAAGCAATCCATTTATATTACTATTTGACAAGAAGATCACAAATCTAAAAGACCTGCTTCCAGTGCTTGAGCAAGTACAAAAGAGTGGCAAACCACTTCTAATCATCGCTGAAGATATCGAGGGCGAGGCACTTGCAACACTTGTTGTAAATAAACTTCGCGGCGTTCTAAACATCTCAGCTGTAAAAGCTCCCCGGCTTTGGTGACAGAAGAAAAGCGATGCTTGAAGATATCGCTATCTTAACAGGTGGTGAAGTCATTAGCGAAGAGCTAGGCAGAACACTAGAGAGCGCTACTATAAACGACCTTGGACAAGCTTCAAGCGTAGTTATCGACAAAGACAACACAACTATCGTAAATGGTGCAGGCGAGAAGTCAGCGATCGACGCTAGAATAACTCAAATAAAAGCTCAAATTGCTGAGACTACAAGCGACTATGACAAGAAAAACTTCAAGAGCGCCTTGCAAAAACTAAGCGGTGGCGTGGCAGTTATCAAAGTAGGTGCTGCGACTGAGACTGAGATGAAAGAGAGAGACCGCGTAGATGACGCTCTAAGCGCTACTCGTGCAGCTGTTGAAGAGGGCATCGTAGTAGGTGGTGGCTCAGCTCTATCCTCGCTTCAAAGAGTGTAAATTGAGATTTACAAGGCGATGAGGGCAATCGGTGCTGAGATCGTTAGAAGAGCGCTTCGTGCTCCACTTCGCCAAATCGCTGAGAACGCTGGCTTTGACGCTGGCGTAGTAGCAAATGCTGTTGAGACAAGCAAAGATGCAAATTTTGGCTTTAACGCTGCAACTGGCGAATATGTAAATATGTTTGAAGCTGGTATCATCGATCCAGTTAAAGTTGAGAGAGTTGCGCTTCAAAAACGCTGTTAGCGTGGCTGGCTTACTACTAACAACTGAAGCAACTATCAGCGAGATAAAAAGAAGAAAAAGCAATGCCTGCAATGCCTGATATGGGCGGAATGGGTGGCATGGGCGGCATGATGTAGTAGCCCTTTTTCGAGCTAGAGCCTTTTTCTAGCTCGAATTTAAATTAACCTCCTAAATTATAAAAATTATTTACTCCTTTTAAATTTATTCTTGTATCATTTTTTGCATTCTTTTTAGGGAGAATTACAATGAAATATGATGGAAATTTTAGAGAATACGACATCCGCGGCATTTTTGAAAAAGACTTGACAGAGGACAGCGTCAAGGCTATAGGGCTTGCTTTGGGTAAGAAATTTAACGAGTGGCGTGAAAAACTTTAAGCGTTGGTTTTGACGCAAGACTAAGTGCTAGCACACTTTTTAGGTATCTGCTAAGCGGTCTAAACAAGGCTGGTGGCTTTAAAATTTACAATATCGGCTTACTACCAACTCCTGTTGGCTACTTTAGCGTTTATGCTGATTATTTTGACGCAAACATCATGATCACGGGCTCTCACAACCCAAAAAGACTATAATGGCTTTAAGATTACTATCAAAAAGATAGTTTTTGGCAAAGATCTGCAAATTTTAAAAGATAAAGTGAACGAGATAATCGCCTCTGGTGATCAAATAGCAGACGATGAGAGCTGTGAAAATTTAACATCTTAGAAAAAAATACGTTGAGTTTTTGTAAAAAGAATTTAGTGAGCTTAAGAAATCTCAAAAAGCCTTTTGTCATCGACTGCGCAAATGGTGCTGTTGGCGTGAGCTTGGTGCCTATCGTCAAGGCACTTGGACTAAATGCGAAAGTACTATATGAAGATCCAGACGGAAATTTCCCAAATCACCACCCAGACCCAAGCGAAAAAGAGAATTTAAAAGAGATATTTTCGCTTATCGAAAAAGAAGGATTTGACCTTGGATTTGGCTTTGACGGAGATGGTGATAGGATCGCCGTGATAACGCCAAAAGAGATATAAAAAGGCGATGAGCTAGCCTATCTTTATGCTCTAAATATGAAACATCCAAAAGGTGCTTGGCGAGGTAAAATGCTCACAAAATATGTATGATGAGATCGCAAAAATCGGCGAAGTTTTTCATGGGTAAGACTGGACACAGCAACATCAAAAATGATGAAAGAGCTAAATGTTGATCTTGCGGCTGAAGTGAGCGTCATATCTTCTTTAAAGAGCGCTATTTTGGCTTTGATGATGCGCTTTATGCGATGATGAGGGTGCTTGAGCTAGTTCATAAGGGCTTTGACCTTGACGGCGAGCTTGATAAGATGCCACTTGTCTTTAGCACCGATGAGATCAAGATAAAGACGACTGACGAGGCTAGATTAAGATAGTTGCTAAGCTAAAAGAGTGCGTGAAAAACGAGGGTTGTGACCTGCCAAGGATAAAAAAATATCATTGATATTGATGGCATTAGGATTCAGTTTGAAAATGGCTGGGCGCTGGTGCGTGCGTCAAATACAACGCCAGTTATCGTTACTAGATTTGAAGCTAAAAGCAAAGGATCTTAGAAGAGATCGAGCAAAAAGTGACAGATTTGCTTTAAGAGCTTAATGTAGCTAATAAAAAGCATTTTTAGGGTTAAATTTTACTCCAAAAATGCTTTTTCAGACTGATTTAAACATTCAAAAAGACCTATCTTTTCTCAAACTTTCGATGATTTTTCTTTGCATACATGCTTTGTAGTATTAATTATCAAATATATAGAATTTAAAATCAACAAATAGCCTATCGGTATCGGCGTTTTTCAAAAGAGTTCATTACTAGCTTATTTTACTCGTTTGGTGCTCAGGTATGCAAAAATATCTGCTCATCATAGATTTTTAAAGCAGTCCCACTTGCTGACAAAAAGTAGAAACATTATCAAATTTACATGCTAGCTTGCTGCCAAGATTATAAAACTATCGTCATGGATTTTAAAGTGACGTCGTCTGCTGTAAAACTTGCAAAATATATTTGTTAAATTTCAGAGAGAGATGGCGTAAAGATTACGCCATTAAATTAGAGTTTGCCGCCTTCAACGACTAGAGATTCAGGATTGACGCTATCGCCATATATCGGTTTTAGTGTCGCGTCATAGTCTTTGTGGAAGAAATGTTTTCTTTTCCAAGCTCGATGATCTCGTTATTTAGCCACTCAAGTAAGGCTTTGTTGCCTTTTTGACAGCTGGAGCTATCACATCCACATCCCCAAGCGCTTCAACGCCAACGACAAAAGCCGGGAGTCTCTTTCGCCCGGGCAAAAAGTAGGGCATTATCATGCGCTAGAGCCGCACCCTTTATCAACCAAAGCTGCGAAAGTTTCGGTGTTTTGATCATACTTTAAAAGCTTGATATCAGGATAATTTTTTGTAAAAATGCGTCTGCGGTTGTGCCTTTATTGACGATTAATGTCTTGTCTTTTAGCTCATCGACGCTCTTTATCACAGCACCTTCTGGGCTAACGATGCCAAGTGAGACCTTCATATATGGAAGCGCAAAATCAACAACTTGCGCGCGCTCAGGGGTCTTTGTGAAAATGGTGCAAGCGTGATATCGACCTTGTCAGCTGTGAGCACTTCAACCCCTGCCAGCAGCCTCGACTAGCTCCATGAACCTTGCTCTCATCGCCAAGCAAGTCTTTTTGCGATGCGTTTTGCAAAAATAGATGTCATAGCCTTGGTTTTTGCCGTCTTTATCGACGTAGCCAAATGGCGGTTTGTCGCTGAAAACGCCTATCCTATATATCCACGCTCTTTGATCTTTGCGATCGTATCAGCTTGGTTTTGAAGCGGCTGCTTTGTCCGCACCTTTGTCATCACCACAACCCGTTAGAAAGACGGTAGCGACTAATGCTAATAAGAAAAATTTAAATTTTTCTCACTCTTTCTCCTTTGAAAAGATTTGAGTAAATAAGAGCGACCAAATCTCGCTCTAAACGCATTTTGAAAAACGGCAAATTATCTCTTATTTTTCTAAAACGAGAATAATTTAGAAAATTTCTTCGCTCGCTCGCTCTTTGGATTAGTAAAAACTCCTCTGGCTCGCTGATCTCCACGATCGCTCCAGCGTCCATAAATACGATCTTATTTTGCAACCCGCTCTTGCAAAGCTCATCTCGTGAGTGACTATTAGCATCGTCATGCCATCTTTGGCCAGGTAGTATCACATCAAGCACTTCTCTAACGATCTCAGGATCGAGCGCAGCCGTAACCTCGTCAAATAGCATGATCTCAGGGTTTAAGCAAAGGCTTCTAACATTGCTATGCGCTGTTTTTGACCGCCGCTTAGCTCCTTTTGGATAGGCAAATTCTTATCAAGTAGCCCAACCTTGCTTAGCCACATATCAGCCGTTTTTTTCAGCCTCGGCTCTATCTCTTTTTGCACCTTTTAAAGGTCCAAGAAGGACGTTGTCTATAACGTTCATGTGATCAAATAGCTCGTAGCTTTTGAAAGACCATGCCGACTTTTTGGCGGATCCTTTGCCACTCATTACGTAGCATCTATCACTTCGCCGTCTATGACGATCTCGCCGCTTGCTATGCTCTCAAGGCCGTTTATGCATCTAAGTGTTGTGCTCTTGCCACAGCCTGATGGTCCAAGAAGCACGACCACTTCGCCACTTTTTACCTCTAAGCTTTATATCCTTTGAGGCGTGAAGCTCTCCATAAAATTTGTTTATTTTTAAGTTCTAAGATATTTTCGCTCATTTTAGCTCCATTTTTTTCTTCTAGTTTTTCGATAGTTTTGAGACTGGATAGCAGATCGCAAAATATAAAAAGAATATGAGCGTGTATATCCAAAAATGGCGCCATAGGGATTTGTAAATACATTTCGCTCGATGATCTGCTGACCGACTTTGACCACCTCTACAACGCCGATTAGCACGACGATAGAGGTCGTTTTTATCATACGGCTTAGTAAATTTACAGCTCCCGGGCACCAGCCTTCTTGTGGCAAGTGGGATGATGACATAAAAGTATGAATGTGCTAAGTCCTAGCGAGGCGGCTGACTCAAACTGGTGCTTTTGGTATCGATGTGATCGCTCCTCGCACGATATCCATCATCTCAAAAACGCCCCAAAGGCTAAAGACGATGAGCGAGGCGGTAAATGCTGAGATATGAATATCAAAAAGCCTTGCTAACGCCAAAGTAAAATAAAAATAGCCAGACGATCTGAGGGCATGATACGCACGATCTCGAGGCAAATTTTCTAAAAACAAAATAGATAATATTGTTTTTCATACTCATCAAAAACGCAAGTATTAGACCGCCGATGACGGAGATGATGATAGAGATGAGTGAAATTTCAGTGCTTACTACAAGACCTTCAAGCAGCCTTAGTAAATTTTTGTGTGTCAAATAATATACTAGCTCCTTGCATTTCTCACCCTCGACGTAGCTAAGCGCCAGCGAGGGGCTGCAAGATGATGATGAGTAGCTAATAACCAGCATAAAAAGCGCCTCATCTGTCTTGTAGTAAAGTCCGATGAGATCCTTTGCGACATAGACTAGATCAGCAAGTGCTACGATACTAACGATGCTTGTCTCTTTTAGTAAAAATATGACGTTTGCGCTGATGCTTGGCAGTGCCACACTAAAGGCTTGTGGCAAGATGACATATCTTAGAGTTGATTTTTACTAGTGCGATGCTAAGACCTGCTTCTATCTGCGACTTTCTAACCGCCTCAAAGCCAAGTCTAAAGCTCTCACTCATGTAGCTGCCACCAAGAAAGCTAAGCCCAGCGACCGCACGGGTAAACCACTCATTGACACTCCAAGCTTTGGCAAGCCGTAGTATAAAAAGAAGAGCTGGATAAGAAGCGGTGTGTTTCTTGAAAGCTCAACGTAGCAATCAACTAGTTTTGAGAGAAATTTTAGCTTGTACATTTCACAGCCATGCAAAAATGCCTATCAAAATAGAAAAACGATCCCCAAAAAGGCGATCTGGCAGGTGAGAATCCCAGCCTTTTACAAAAAGGGGGTCATTATCAATAAACTCAAAATCCATAAACTTTTAATCCAATCTGAAAAATGGAGTTATTTTATCCCATAATCATAAATTTAAAAACTAATTAGATATGATCACGCTTTTAAATTTAAGCTTACAAAAAGGATAAAATTGATCGATCTTTTTCAGATCATCGGCTTTTTAGGGATGATTTGCATCGTGATGGGCTACTTTTTACTCCAGATCGGCCGTCTAAATAGCCGCGATCTAGCCTATCAGATAATAAATGTAGCAGGTGCGGTGCTTATAATCTCGCTTTTTGTGCACTTTTTAACCTCGGCTCATTTTTGATAGAGGTCTTTTGGATAATCATTACGATTTATGGGATTTATAAAGAGCTACAAGGAGAGGCGTGAGGCGTATGCAGAGTGGGAAGAGCAGGAGCTTTTTGTTTTTATCGCTGCCACATAGTAAGAGCGACTGGGAGCCTTATTTAGAGGAGATTTTGGCGGGCTATGAGGAGCTTAGGCTGCTGTTACGCCCTTTGAAAAGGTGGTGCTAATCTGCCCTGATGAGGCAAATTTCACTAGATTTAAGAAATTTAAAAATGTAGAGTTTGTAAAGCTTGAGACTGATGATACTTGGATCAGAGACTACGGCATGATCGACGTTTGTGCTGAAGACGGCATAAAGAGCTACGACTTTAAAATTAACGCTTGGGGCGGTAAATTTGAAAGAGCTCAAAAAGATGATGCGATAAATTTAGAGCTAGCTAGAATTTATAAGACTAAGCTTGAGCCAGTTGATATGATACTAGAGGGTGGAAGTGTCGAGTTTAACGAGATGGCGTGCTTTTAACCACCTCAAAATGCCTGCTAAATGAAAATAGAAAACAAAGCACTTAGCAAAGAGCAGATCGAAGAAAAACTAAAAATGTATTTGGCTTAAAGCGCATCATCTGGCTTGAAAAATGGCTTTATAAGAGGTGATGACACAGATAGCCACATCGACACTTTTAGCGCGCTTTTATCACGCCTGATACGATAGCTTATGCGTCTTGCGATGACAAGAGTGATGAGCACTTTGAAGAGCTTAAAAAGATGGAAGATGAGCTAGAAAACTGGCTTTAAGCTGCTTGCTCTGCCACTACCTAAGCCTACAATGTTTATGATGGCAAAAGGCTTTGGCTGCACCTATGCAAACTTTATCTTTATAAATGGCGCTTTTGATCGTGCCAACATATAACGACGAAAACGATGAAAGGTGCTACATTACAGCCAAGGCACTGCCAGATAGAAAGATCATCGGTGTACATTCGCTAGTTTTTGTCCGTCAAAAATGGCTCACTTCACTGCTCAAGCCAAAATAGATACAGAGGGCTTAGCCTTGTCAAGTCCGTTTGATTATGAGTTTAACAGCATAAATAAGCAAAGAGTGCACGCAGGGCGAAAATAAGGCAGTTATCGCAGCTGGAGCTTGCGCCTTTTTGCTTGCACTTGCTGAAGTTTGCAGCTGGACTTTAGTGGCTCAGTCGCTGTGCTTGGCTCGGCGATTGATTCGATGCTTGATTTTATCGTTTCGCTTTTTAAATTTATTTTGCGCTTAGAAAGTCAAGAAAGCAAGCTGATGAGAGATTTAACTTTGGCTACACAAAGCTAGAGGCGTTAGCAGCGCTATTTGAGTGCGTTATCATCGTGCTGGCTGCTGGATATATTTTTATGAGAGTGTTAAGAAATTTAGTGAGCCAATTTAGAGATAGACCTTGGCTTAAGCCTTGGTGTGATGGTATTTTCGGTCATAGTGACGCTATGTTTGGTGTTATTTTTAAACCAAATTTCTAAAAAAAGTGGCAACCTTATCATCAAAAGCAGACGCTCTGCACTATAAGATCGACCTTTTAGCAACCTTGCAGTCATCATCTCGCTGCTTATCATTAAATTTAGCGGATTTGTGATGATAGATGCGATCTTTGGTATCGTGATAAGCGGCTACATCGCTCAAAGCGCCATAAGTCTTGGCAAGACGCCTTTGGTGTCTTGCTAGATCACGCAGCAAGCCCTGAGGTCACAGCTGAGATCATCAAGATGATAAAGGCAAAAGGAGGATTTCAGACTTTCACTACCTAAATACAAGACAGAGCGCAAATACCATATTTTTAACGCTGCATTTAGTTTTTGACAAAAGATATCTCGCTTTACGACGCGCACGAGGTGGCCGAATCGCTTGAAGCTGAGATAAGAGAGAATAGAGGAATTTTTCGTGGCAGATAACCACGCATTTAGACCCATACAACGACAAAGAAGGGAGATGGATGAAAGTAGCACTACTTCAACAAGAATTTAAAGGGACAAAAAGAGGCAACTATCGCAAAGACGGCAGGCTGATAGCCGAGGCAAAAAGGAGGTGCCGATCTAGTTGTCTGCCAGAGCTGCACCAGACGCAGTACTTTTTGCCAAAGCGAGGATACAAATTTCTTTGATCACGCAAACGACTGGCAAGAGGATGTCGCTTTTTGGGGCAGGGGTGGCAAAAGAAAATGGCGTGGTTTTAGTCACTTCGCTCTTTGAAAAGAGGGGCTGACGGACTTTATCACAACACCGCTTTTTCGTCTTCGAGCGTGACGGCAGCGTGGCTGGCAAATACAGAAAAATGCACATCCCTGATGACCCCGGATTTTACGAAGAGTTTTACTTTACACCGGCGACATTGGCTTTGAGCCAGTTGAAACCTCAGTCTTGCAAGCTTGGCGTTTTGGTGTGTTGGGATCAGTGGTATCCAGAAGCAGCAAGGCTAATGGCGCTAAAAAGGGGCGAGCATCTCATCTATCCAACGGCTATTGGCTGGTTTTGAGGGCGATAGCGAGGATGAAAAAGTCAAGACAGCTTGAAGCGTGGGTGGCGGTGCAAAGAGGTCACAGCGTGGCAAATGGCCTCGCCAGTAGTCGCAGTAAATCGCGTGGGTTTTGAAAAAAGATGATAGCGGCGTGATGGATGGGATAAAATTTAGGGGAAATAGCTTTGTTTTTCGGGCCACAAGGCGAGCAACTTTTCCGTGCAAATAGCACAGATGAGCTTTGTAAGATCGTTGAGATAGATATGAAAGAAGCGAAGAAGTGCGCAGAATCTGAGCCATTTTTAAGAGACCGCAGGATCGACGCCTACGCAAATATCAGAAGATTTATCGACCAATCAGAGCTAAGTACTACCTCTGTAATTAGGAATGCTCGTAAAAGAAATCATTATTCTTAAGGAAATATAAAGCCTTGATTGTGAGAATAGTTGCAACTTTACCAAAATGGCATAAAATATCATATCAAAAAGATAATAAAGCAAATTATAGAATCAAAATAGCCCTTACTTGTCTGAAAGGATTTTTAGATGAAAACTACACTAACTCGGCACTTGCTGGATTGCTTTTGTGGCAACAATACTTTCAGCAAAAGATATCAGTACGTGTACTGGCGGCATGACGGGCACGTACTATCCGATAGGGTGGAGCGATCTGCCGCTTGGCAAATAAAAATACAGACGTAAAATGCTCTGTTCAATCAACTGGCGGCTCAGTTTATATAACGTAAATAACGTCCTTAAAAAGAGCTTACATTTGGCTTTTGTTCAAAGGTGACGCCTATATGATAGATATAACGGCACTGGCACTGACGGAGCAAAAGATGCAGAGCCACGCTCAGTAGTTGCGATCTATCGAGCTTCTTGCATTTGTTGTAGCAAAAGATAGCGGTCTAACAAGCGATCTCTCTTCATTTTGCTGGTATACAACGTCGAAAACCCAGGGCAGCGGCAACGAAGTGAGCACACTTGAAGTCTTTTAAAGCAAAGGTTTTGACGTTTTCAAAACTGGGATACCGCGGCGTTTTTAACGGTTGGCGAATGCCCACACGCACTAAAAGATAAAAGATAGACGGATATGGCTTTGCCGTTGGTCACCCAACTGCAAACATCACCGACGCAGCGACATCTTTACCTATTGATATCCAACATCGAAGGCAGTGGGATCGATAACTATGTAAAGAAACCAACCTACTTTGCAAAAGGCGGCGTCCCAAAGGCTCTTAAGTGATGGCGCCGATCCACGATGTAAACACTATCGGCGTAAAAGCTGTTTCAGTAACTAGCGAAAGATACAAAAGATGAGGCTGTAAAGCTGTGTGATAAAAGCTATATTAGATAAATTTCTGATGAGTATAAAACTCTTTCACCCAGCACTAAAATCAGTTAGAAGATCTTGTCTCAAAGGTCTTTCAGCTCGCTTCACCCAGCACCAGAGCTGCTGCATTTAAAGAGTTGGTATCTTAAAATAGTCCATTTCCGTGGGCTTTGCCTCATGGATACGGGTAATATGCAACTTTGCCGGTAGCCTGTATAGTGGCTTAATTTGAAAGCAGACATGAGACGAAGTGACAACGTGGAAGAACAATCGGTCGAAGTAAAGACAAAGAGAGATATAATTTTGCAAACTGTCACGGTACATGCGTGTTTCTCTTGGCCGCTGTTTTCAAGCTTTATATAGCGTATTTCCCGCTACATATCAACTAGCTCACGCTCAGTGCATCTAGCCTTTTGCGTGACTGGACTGCATGTTTGCTCTATCCAGTCGCTTTTCATAAAAAGGCTCACCCGCTTTCGCTGTTTGCCGCCTAGTGCGGCTGGCAGGCGTTGCTGCCGTGCCGTAACTCCGGCGGGTCTGCCACGAGCTAGCCGATGGGACGGGCGAGTTATGATCACTCAAGACATCACGTGCATATCGTTTTTCAGCGCGATCATTGTCTTGCTGGAGGCTGGCAGGCGCGTCATCGGGACCAGCGCCTCCTGTTATTTGACATATTGTTTGATGATATGATCACTTTGGTCCATGCGCTGCAGACATCATCGCTCACCAAGGCGCTAGCTTTGAAAGATACGCTAGGACACATGGTGCGCGACCAGCCGCGTTTTGGCGCGCCTATCGAAGTCAAAGTTAGTTTATTCGGTGAGTTTTCGTCTGTTCTGTTCGACGACTAGAGTCGTTAGCGGGCGCTGGACATGCTATGCGCTTAGCCTTCTCGCTCTCAGCAGCAAATACAGAGGCGCCCAGCTGGTGCTTCTCAGTCATCGCAAGCGGGACTCACAGGCGCATGGTTTCAGGTAGCTCAACGGCAAACGTCGTAAACGGCGCTGGTGCACTTTATCACCATACCCGCCGGCGAGCTGGTCTTTCACGCGCAAAGCTGGTCGCCATCGAGGTTGCAGGCTGGTGTGGTACGGAGCAGCTCATGCCACCCATCGGCGGGTGCAGCTGGCTACTATCTGTCGCAGAGTTTTAGAGCGTATTGGATACACAAATGCGCGATGACGCAGCGGTTATCCCAGCGTTTGCGTGCTGTTGTCGCTCATTTTCATCGTGCATCGAGAGCGTCAAGCTTGGACTAAAAGCATAGATCAGAGCAGAATTTTCACTCCAGATTTACCATTTCTGTTAGCGGCCGCTTCACCATCGCGCAACGCACGATCTTGCTCGCCGATACATTGCTAATCGCAAAAGAGTCGCCATCTCAGCGAAGCTTTTAATGCCTGTTGGATTTTTATTTTGATGGCGATAGTTTCCGCAGAGTCAGCTAAAAAGCTTTCACTTCAGGCGAAAAAGTAGGCACTCAAACAGACGATGCTTTAGGCTTTCGAGGACTATATTTTGGGCGATGGTTGCGGCTGCGAAAGCGCATGACTATTCAGCTGTCCGCAACTGCGCTTGCAGGCATCATCGGGCCTCTATCTCGCCAACTGGCTCGGCCGCAATGCCTGATCTGCCAGAGCTTTATGGCGGGCGATAACATCATGATGATCCTAGTTTTAACAGCGCCTTATGTCGTTTATCTCGGCAGGGTCTTCCAACGACAGCAAACCACATCGTCGATCAAGCCTTGCCGGCGCTAGTTAGCCTTGTTTTTAGCGCAAAATGTTTTGATCCCCGCCATTGCCGTGCACTATTTTACTTTATTTATTGAGGACACACACGCCACCAGTTGGCATCAGCCTACGCAGCAGCGGGCATCGCTAGCAACCAATAACCGCGTTGGCGCAGGTTCTTTTACGATCTAAGAACGGCGATCTTGCTATCGGTATTTCTTTTAACAAACTTATGTTAATTGATAGCATAAACACGGATATCCCACGTGATTCAAAAGCGATATTCGATGAGCAATCCACTTGAAATTTGCTCGTCTTTTGGCATGGCGTTGTAGGCATGTTTGCTCAAGCTTGCTCAAGGCCGCCGGCTTTCACAAAGCTTAGATTTTGGGAGAGGGCGCTATTTATCCCAGTCGCCCAGTTTCGTGCCAAATATTCATGCGTGAATGGACCATCAAACGAATACACAGCTCACATCGTAGCAGCAGCAGCAGCTCTTTATGGCTTTGTCTTTATGACCCAGTGGCAAAAGATAAAACCGTTGATCAACAATAAGAGCGATTTAACACAAAAAGAACTTCGCCTAAACTTACCGGATGGAGGTTTTCATTGATTTAGCAAAAGTGAGAATTTAGGTTTATAAAGCCCAAAGATCAAAGTTGCTCTTCGGCGTTTTGTGATCGCTCCGCAAACTCGCAAGACATCTTAATATTTAGCTTGCAACCTTTTTCTAAAATGTAAGCCCTTTACCTCTTAGCCTCTATTAGTATCGAGCCTATCATGCCACAAGAGTATAGCTATTTTGCTCGCAAGCTTTGTTAAAAGCCTCTTGCCTTTGTGGATCGTTATTCAGATAATTCCACCGGCCGTTGAGCAACCCTCTTTTTCACCACCTTGGCGTTTTCATTAAAACTCTAGCGCTTTGTTGCTATCTGGCACGCCGTTTTGCCAGCCTCGTATATCGCACCTGCTATTACGCATGATCTTGCGTCATTTGCCGCGCGCAACCTGCTTCAATTTAGACAAAGCCTCAGTGAAATTTGAGCCAGCAGCTTTCAAGCTCATCTTCAAGTCACCTGTTAGAGCGCGTTGCCAAGAAGTTGAGATAAAAAAATCATTTTCATTTACCTCTTTGTAGTATGTAATTTAACATAATTACCCACACTTACTTGATGGAAAATAATTACAGATTTTAAAATTTGGTTTTCGTTTGTAATTGAAAAGGATATTTGCAATTTATAAAAGGTTGATGATGCGGATAGAGTAGGTTAGAGTAAGCTCGTGAAGTACGACGTAGCGCAATGGCTGAGAGCGGTTTTTCTATGTTTTAGGACTTAAGTTTTATATAGCCTTTTGTGGCTGTGCCCCAGCGAAGTTTTGGCTTCGCATGACGATATGGCTGATTGGCTTGTCGATTGGAAGGTCAAAATGGCTTACAGCTCCAAAAAATGCTCTTGCCCTTGCTTTTTAAAGCTCATGCCTTTAACGGCGCTGATAAATTTATCTTCAAAAATGGCAACATTTATTGCCTCATCAAATTTGATCTTATAATTTGTCCAAGAAATTTCATCTCATCATCTTTTGGCACGCGAAGAGCTTTTTGTAAGCATTTTCGCTCAATTTCTGCGCGTCTCAAGAAAGCCACATTTCATCTTTGCGTGCTGTAAAATGGCATAGAAAGCGTGATCTTTGCATCTTGCCAACCTTGTTCCGCATAGCCTTGACATTTGTTTTGTAATTTACCAAACGCTTGCTTCATAAAAGTTCAATGAAGCTCTTGCCTCAAACCAGCGTTTTCGGCCACTTTTTGCTTCTCCAGCGCTGTATTTGCAAGGCCTCTAGCCACCATCAGCGCAAAATCCTAATCCAAACGCCAATGACACCCCAGCCGCGTGTGGGCGCCCAAGAAATATCCGCGGCAGCGAAAGCCCCACATAAAGATGATGCTAAGCCCAGTCGCTAAGGGAATTTTCGCGTCGCCACTGCACGAAGGGCATTTACGATGACGACGTTAAAGGTTCCGCGGCTTCTAGCACGACTGGGAGGGTAAAGAGTGGTGGCATTATCTGCGTTTCATCAATCTACTGAAGCGTCCATGATCTATACTTAAGGCGTAGGCATGATCAAACGACCACGAGCGTGATAGACGCCAAGCCACACAAAGGGTTTTGAAGGTTTTGTAAGCCTTTGCTAAACCCCGCTTCGTCTCAACCAATGCCCAACGAGCACCGGTTTGCCACGCTGATACCCGCCCATGTGCCAGCATGAGCGCATCCAGCGCAGATCGTCTGCACGCTAAGAGTTGCCTCGCCGCATGCTCTCTCGCGATAAAGCCAAACGCACCGCCATTGCGCCATCCAGAGTACTTCGCCAGCACTGGTGCGTCAAACTGAGAGGATTTTCAAATCAAACCAGGCACCCGGTTACAAGCAGTTTGCTAAGATACCCTTTAACTTTGCCACGCGTATGAGCATGTAGCAGGGACAAAACGTTTATTAGTCTGCCCCACAAATGAGATAGCGACACTCCAGAAAGGCTCACCGGTGATCAAACCAGTTAAAAAGAGCGCGATGGCGTTGCTGGAAGATGGTGATGATGTTCATCAAACCAGGTTAGCATCACGGTGCTTTTCGGCAGATTATACGGGCACTGCGCCAGCACCATGCCGATGCCATCAAAGAGCAATGCAGCTGGCATGTGAAGGTGCGGAGAACTATCGTTTGCGAGATCGTTTGGAACGTTTAGTAAATTTAAGATGTTGCAGCCAAAGACGTAGATGCTACGATGCACAGTGATGCCAAAGATAGTATTTGACGTGATACTTGCGTATGACGTTTGAGGCCAGCTCGTTTTGCTTTGCCCGCCTGGGCGGGCTTGTGCGACGACGACTATACAGCCCATGCTTGCAAAAGCGTGCCAGCAAAAGATCCATCACTTGATTGCCCGCACCCATGGCGTTAACCAGATGCAAAACACTACTTTGTCACCATGTAGGTGTTTATGATGATGTTTATAAAGTGCAAAAACATATCTAAAATATAGGACGACCAGTTTTTCTACAGAAAGATCTAAATTTTCCCTTTTGGGTTTTGGGCGATTATGCCAAATTATGTTTTGTAGCCCCTTTGATATAATCCGTACCGGTAATTTGAGAGAAAATGGCATTAATCGACCTAATAGACGGCAAAAATTTGGCGCAAATGAATTTTAAACAGCGTGTTTTAGCGTAAATGGAAATGAAAGATAGCGACTACTCGGTAAACGGTAGCGGCAGTATGTTCTATGAAGATCATCTCTGGCGAGGTGGCAGCTGAGGCAGCGAGCAGTGAGCTTGATAAGCGTCGAGATGCTACGCAAAATCCACGAACGCTTACCTCAGCGTAAGATGCGCTAAATAACGAGCTTCGAAGAGATACTTGGAGGCGATAAGTGAGTATGAAAAAGTGGCGTCTCTATAGCAAATGACCCTGAAAACAAAGAATTTTAAAGAGCAAGAGAGGCTTTGTAATGATGACGCAAAGCGCGATCATTGGAATATCGAGTACAAGATCGCTGAATTTTGCAAGACTTAAGCTAAAAAGAGTATGAAAACAGACCCATTTGTTGCTATGGTGGCGGAGATACGCTGTGGCACTAAGTGCTCTCATCCTTGAAAAAGCCAGATGTGTTGCTGTTTTATTGTCACAAACCACCTTTGATGTCTATATGGTCACCTTGAAGATATGCTTTTAAAAGCTCGTAAATCAAAGCATACAGTTTTGGCTAGCCACGATAGGTATTTTATCGATGCCTGCCACTAGCAAGAGGCCGAGATGTTTGGGTACCTCGAGGGTGATATGCAACCATTCAACCCGGGGTGAGAGATTTGAAAGCCCAAAGTCGTAATGAGACGCTGCTAAAGCGGCCAAAGGCTGAAGAGGCATAAGGCGTGCGTAAAAGAAGCAAAGGAAATGAGGGCAGAAAGAGCGGGCGTGCTAGCCAGCGTGAGGAGCAAGAAACCCAAAGTGATAAGTGCGCGTGGAGGCTAGAGTTAGAGCGCAAGTGAGTAAAAATTTTAACCAAGTTCAGAGCCAAAACCGCAAAAATGCTCTTGAGTTTAAAAATCGTACAAAAGTATAGACGGCAAGCAAAGCCAGTGTAATTTGACGCAAAGAACCTTTGCAGGGTTGAGAGGATCGCCAGTCGGACGAAATGGCAGCGGAAAGAGCACTTTGCTAGTACTTGCTAGACCTGAAAAGCAAAGCAGCGGCGAGGTGAGAGGCGAGGTGAGTATCGGCTACTTTGATCAAGCTAGAAATGTCCTTGATGGATGATAAGAGCCTAATAGAGACATTTGCCCAAATGGCGGCGACCACGTGCTGGTTCGTGGGGCGAAATATGCATGTTTATGGCTATCTTAAAAGGTTTCTTCCAAAAGCGAATTTCTGGATAAAGATAGGCGTTTTGGCGGTGGCGAGAAAACCGCGTGACCGGCGATGCTTTTTACCGCACCCACGTACGTGACGTTGGTGCTTGACGAGCCGACAAACGACCTTGATATCGCAACTATCAACATCTTAGGAAGACTACTTTTGCAAAGTTTTAGGGGCTATCTGCTAAGTTAGCCACGATAGGTATTTCTTGTCGATAAGATGGCAAGCTTTGGGCGTTTGAGGGCACAAAGATAAATGTCTTGCACGAAGAGTATAGCGCGTCTATCTGGAGCTTGAAGATGAGATGAAAAGAGCTTTGATAATGGAAAAGAGCTCCTTTAAATAGCTGCTGCCAAATAGCTTTTAAGAGCAATCTATGCAAAACTAAGCTACAGCAAAACGTAAATACTTAAACACATATCCAGATAGTATTTATTCCTTGAAGCAAGGAAGGGAGTTTAAATGAGGGCTAGTGATCTGTAATTTATATCAAGAAGTGGGGCTTATTAAACTTTACAGAAGAGCTTGAAAAAGGCAAAAAGCTGAGCTTGGAAAGTCGAAAATGAGTATTTTGAAGTGTTTAACGTTGAGGGCTATAGAGTAGTTTTGAAAAGACTGGCAGGATAAGCGCGCCAACAGAAGAGTTATGTACCCTTTGTAAGCCTTAGCATTATCACGTTGATAAGATGAGGGTTTAGTGGAGACATTTCGCCCAAAATATAAATATGAAGTATGATTCAGTCCGGATAAAATATAAAGTGCTGTTGGGTTTTTAACAGAGACTATCAGAAGCGGACCGCAAAAAGGCGAAGAGTCGGACTTTTGCAAGGATTACAATTTGATCTTATGTTTACAGCTTTTATTTTTGCTTTATTGGTAAGAAGGTTTATTTATTATACATGCCGGGAATTTGTAATATTAGGCTTATTATTACATCAGCAGCCGCTTTGTTTTTTTTGTTTTTGATGGCATCGGTATATCTTAAGTTTTTGATTTTAGATATTTTATTTGGATAGACTTCGAAAATTTAAATGTATGAAAGGTTTGCGGCATGATGAGGCCTTTTTAAATTGTTTGAAACGAGGCTAAATGTTAAAAACATCCGCCAATCTCTGTAATAATCGCCACATTGTTGTGATATTTTTTGCTACCTGATTTTTATCTTGTTGGTTTCTATTTTAGATGACACATTGGCATACAGTATTAAATACGGCCACGTCAAAGATGACAAGAGTTCATGTTATGGTGCCAAGCGCGTGCAATTTGAGTTAATAGGCGTGAGGCCGGGCAAATTAGAGTATTGACACTGGCAACATACGACAACAAGAAATGTTGGCGCTAGTGATGAGGCGGTGCTATTGCGGTAATCTCGTGATGAGCGGGCTTGATCCAAATGGCTATGTTAGCACTTGGTGAATAATATTTTGGCGATGGCAAGATCACATATTTTGTGATAGTGAAAGCGCGAGAATAAACCTTGAAGTCCGCACTTAAAGAGTTTTGGGACATACTCTCACATAAATGTTTATATCACCCCAAGGCGCAAACTCACCCATAATACCGACAGGCGATAACGCAATTTAGCTGCGATCTTGGGCTTTGGCTATGCAGCGGCGGAGTAAAGGTCTATCATGATGGCAAAGAGCTAGAGGGCGCAAATGCCAGCAAAATGCGATACATCGAGCAGGCAGAACATCTGGCAGAAAGAGGCGTGGCATTTACGACTGGACGGAGAAATGTCTATTACAGATCGCACAGCTAAAGGCTAGGGATCAAATTGGCCCGCAAATGCGTGATATCGGCGAGATATGGCGCATTCACTCATCTGTAGTGCCAGCTACCCGGCGTGGTCTATGCGGCGACTGGCATTTGACCCCGCTTCAGCATGTACGAACCGCTGCTAACCTAGAAGACAGCGCACCTGCATCATGCGCTCTTTTCGCGGCAAAGGCGGATCTATCGCTGGAGCGAAAGTGGCAGTGTAGTGCCCAGCACAGATGAGGGCGAGCTTTGAAGAGACGGCGATGATCCATTTAAAGGCGAGATAACGCCGCTATGTGGCGGCGTGGTGATAGTGATGGCAAGACGCATTTTTACCCATGAAATGCTGGCACAACACAAAAATTAGCCACGCCTCGTCTCGACGCTGGTCACACATGTATCGTGTCAGGTTGATGCAGCGCAGGTGGCGAAAGATCGGTCTTTGTAAGAAACGATGGCATGGAGCGGCTCCGCGCAAACGGCGATAAGATACATATTATTTTTGAGGTAATCGTCGGCTACGGCTGGCATTTTAACAGCAGGGTTTAAGATGTCACGACGACCCTGGCGTGAGTTGAAATCCTCACTCGTCCCTATGACTCAAATGTTGAGAATTTAAAACCAGATGAGATAGTAAAAATGGTAGATCAAAGGCGCTGGTGGTGCCAGCCAGCGTAGGTGGTGATCGATGCGATAAGCGACTTTGATGATTACTCGCAAAAATATGCCTACTGGATACTTTCTTGCCAGCTGCATTTGTGGCCTCGGTGGTTGGCGCTACGTTTTATAAAACGCAAAAGCAGCGCTTAGCGATGACTTTGCTAGATAATGTGAGAAAAATTGCGACCAAGATACTTTATCTTTTGTCATTTTGACGCTATTTTTGTTTTGGCGATGCTTTATCTCTGGTGCATGAAGGCGAGTATCAAAGAAGCTTTGCAAACGATTGATAATAGCGAGTTTTCGCACTGCCCGCCTGAGGTATTCACGTTCGAAATCTCAGGCAGTGGCAGAGCATGAGCGGCTAGGCGTCGATGAAGCAGGCTAGTTTAGGGTCTTACAGCCAAACACGCGTGTGATTACTCAAATGTGGCGGCTGTAAAATCATGTCTATTGCGGGCCAGAGAAATTTTGCTACACGGTCTTGGTCCAAACAGCACAAGTGCTTGGCAATTGGCTATATAAGTGATGGACAAAGATAAGCTATTATTGCGCCACTAGAAGCGAGAAAGAGGCAGATTGAAGAATTTAGCGCCATTATGAAAAACCTTGTTCACGTTTTATAAAAGCTACGATGATAGCCTTATACAGGACAAAAGGGTTGAAAGCTACAATGAGAGCCCTATATTTGGACGCTGGTTTGCAAGAGACGGAGCTACGCTTTGCTACAAGAGTGAGAAAGCTTGACGCAGATCCCACCACTAAGATACATCACGACGAGAGCGGCGCTGCGAAGCGGATCTGCACGAGGATGGCAAAAGCTTGTTTGTGGGCTGCATAGGTCGCGTACATACATATTCAGATGAGACGCCGGACATGCTGATGATAAAACGCGATATAGAATATCTTTTGAGCCAAAAGTGCGGCGTTGCACTGAGCGTATTGGCGCTCAAAATATGCCCCATAGCGCCATTTGTCAGCGTGGATAACGTGCATTTCGTTTTGGCCTCTTTTGTTTCCAGCAAAGAGCTTTTGATTTACTTTTGGGATGGCGGCAAAACGTAGACGAGGCTAAACGTACCTCGCACTCACCGGCTAGGGTGAGCTACAAAAGGCTCTATGCTGACGTTTTGAGACGATGGCTCAGCGTATTTCTTACAGCAAGGCGAAGAGTGGCAGCGCTCAGAAAGCATGGCGTGGCGCTTGGTGGCACAAACTGTCTCTTTGAGGTATCGGGTGCCCAAGCTCATCTTGGCGGGAGATAGGGCTGCGTCAAAAGATGGCGAGTATGGCGCGGTCTATGCAAAAAGCGATAAGGTCTATAGCAGCATGAAGCCATTTTACGGCATTAGACATGGCGTTTGTGAGCGGCTGATCTTAGCGTCACGTAGAGTACTAACAAAGCCGTCTAAAAAGAGCTTAGCGCAAAAGATATCAGCGATAAGCGATAGACCGTGGCGAGCTGGTGGAGGCAAGTCGGCGAAGAGGTCGCAAGATCTAGGATAGAGATGACTCGCCAAAGATCACTTTTGTATATCGACATTGGCATCGACTTTTGCCGTCATAGTGCTAACAACTCTTGCAAAACCAAAGAGATGCAAAGAGACTCTGAGATAAATTTCAAAGTGTGCTATTTTGGTGGCCTACAGAGCTTAAAATTTCATAAAAATTTAAAGAATTTCCGGCCCTGTTATCTCTTTTTGTTATTTTAAAGCAAACTGATGTATAAAAGGAGAAAATGTCTACTCAAGGTCAAAATGAACAACTCCCGGTATTTATCCATCGCTTATTGTTATAGTTTTCATAACAGCATTTGCAGCAATATTTCCGGCCTTTCTCAAATGAATGCAAGGGTATGCAAGATTACATCTCGGCAAGTAGCCCATGGCTGGTTTGCATCCCAGCCGTCGCCGGGTATACTTCTTAGCGTCGTCATCCTTGGCTGTACGGCAAGCCAAAGAGATCAAGCGTAGAGACCGATCACGTAAAGCCAGGCAGCACAAAATGTTCCGTGGTTTTCTATGCTTTTGCCGCTGGTATGGGCATAGGTCTCAGTAGTCTTTTTGGTGTGGCAGAGCCGTTTTATGCACCATTCCAAACCCACCAGTTGGCGACCCACAAGCGTCGCTGCCGCAAAGCTTGCGATGAATATCGCATACTGCACTGGGCATGGGCGCATGGTCGGTCATGCTGTCGTGGCGCTAATACTTCGCTCTCGTATAGGCACGCGGCTCGCCACTCACGCCCAGATCGGCGTTTTTATCCGATCATCGGTGATAAAAATGTATGCAAGATGAGGCGACGCGATCGACACATTTGCCGTTGTGGCGACGCTTTTGGCGTGGCGACCTCGCTGGATATGGCGCTAATCAGGTAAATGCTGGCCCATACGCACGTGGGCTGCCAACCATGGCATATCACGCTTTTAATAGTGCTTTGTCTAGCTGCGACCATCTCAGCGGCAAGTGGCGTGAGATAAGGGCATCAAAATCTTTATCAAAGCGCAAACATCGCACCAGCTATATGTTTTATAGTTTTTGATACTGTTGCAGGCGATACGACGTCGCAGCTTTTAAAGTCGTTTGTGCCAAAAGCAGCGGCGACTACGTCTCTGCGCCTCATTCTCAAACACATTTAATCTCTACGCCTGCGAGAAGCAAAATGATGGCTGGCTTGGCGGCTGGACGCTGCTATACTGGCTCTTGGTGGCTCTCTTGGTCGCCGTTTGTGGGGCTTTTGTCGCTGTCACCTCGACGTTGCAGAACGATAAGAGAAATTCGTTAGAGGCGTGCTTAGTGTCGCAACTGGCGATGCCGATGAGCTGCTTTGGCAACTCGGCGATCTCGCCTTCGTGCAAAATGGTCTTTTAGCCAGCCAGCAACGACCGCAAATTCCTTGACTCAGCCTCAGCGCGCCACGGCGTAGAGTGGCTCATCTCAGGCGTGCTAAGCGATCGCAGCCTCGGCGATCGTCATATTTTTCGTAACTTCTGCTGACTCGGCAGCAGATCGTTATGAACATGCTTTGCTCTAACAGCGGGCGAGCGATTAAGGCACCCAGTTTGTCGAGTCTTTTGGGAGCGTTACAGTGGGCGTCGTGGCGGCATTTTGATGCTAGCTGGCGGACTTGCCTCGCTTCCAGCGCTTTACTATCACCACGGCGTTGCGCCATTTGCGATCCGTGCTACCCGGCGCGCTGTTACGGGCTATTTAAGGCCGCTGCGTCGATGTGACCAAAAAGTATAGACAAAATAACTTTAACAACATGCCTCTTGGCGATCTTTTCTAAAGCCGTGGCAAGAGCGACTAAGCGATCATCACGCTACCTAGCAAAGACGGCGGTAAATATCTAAACAGAAGTCGTGCTAAAAGCCTGCTAACGAGCTGGAAAGAGATTTGCCAAAAATGGCCTTGGGTCAAATGTTCGCAATGGGTGATCTGTCGTCTAAACGTCGGACTTGGCGACGATGGATCTTTCGAATATGGCGTCTCATCTCACCCGGGTGAGCCAGGGCAGACTACACCAAGAGAGCTTGACGGCGACGATCTCACTACAGCAGAGCCGAGGTCTCATCTAAAGAGGGCGGTCAGGGACTACGATGATGCTTGGCTGGAGCGAAGCTGCAGCTGATAAACGATGTCGAGCAATACCCGCAAAGCACATGCACGGTTTTACACGTCGTTGAGAGTGGTGAGTGGAATTTGCCTAGATTTTTGGTAAGTCTGACCGTACCGTTCAATCAAGCTTTCTGTGCAGTGCAAAGTCTCATTTCACTCGCAGAGACTGACTAGCTGTACTCTGGCTTCACTTATCTCTTGGCTCACTCTAGAGCCGAAAATTACTCGTTCACAGAGATAAAATTGATAGATGCCATACTCAAAATACTTAGCAGAAATTAGGGATATGACTATTATTTGATATATAAATTATATGTATTTTTATTTGTAGAGTACCCATGGTACCTCAAGTCTTGCGCTGATGTCAGCAACGCCTTTTGTAGTACATTGCAGAAGTGACTGTAGCATCGGCGTTTGCATGCAATCATTTGCATTTGACAAATCGCGCCGCCAGCTGCTATGTGGACTGCGCGGTGATCGGGTGAATTTCATCTCTGAGCTGTGCACGTTTTTATAAGCTCTGGGCTACTCGAGATATCACACCGCACGACGTCGCATTTTGCCTTTCAAAAGCGCTTGCTTCTGTCCAAATTTCGCAGCCTCTACGCAGATCTTTCGCTCGACCATTTTGGCTAAATTACAGCAAATGTAGACACGATCATAAGCTAGCGCGTAGGCTTTTATGTGGTTTTTAAAGAAAAAGAACGCTGTCATAAGTCCAAGTCTGTGCATACCGCCACCGCCTTCAAGCACAGCTTTTTACACAAAAGCCCTATTTTGCAAACTGGAAAACTCTTTCTGGTTGCTCAAACCTCGCATTTTTCATTGACACTTTTTGCGGCTTTACACATTTTGTTTGTGTAGGTTGCGATGGCGCTCGCATACTCTAGTGCGACAGGGCCAGTTCAAGCCTTGTGCACATCTTCAGTAGCTGCCATAAATTCTTATGATCCCATCTCGCCAGCCTCGCAAATTTGAGGTTTTGACAAAATTTACACTCTCATCAAACCAAGTAGTCTCGCCACGCTTGCTGCCACATCTCACGCGCTAACGCAATTTTACCCACGCAGAGTGGGCTCAAAGCGCGATTCAGCGTCGCTCAGTCTCATTTTATGCCTTTGCTTTTACGATCATCTTTTTAAAGATGCCGTTGTCGTAAAGTCCAGCGTGGTAGCATAAAGCATGTAAATGCGATGCCAGAGCTACGTGAGATATGACTGGGATCTATTTTTCATAAAAGTGCGCTTAGCAAACAGATGCCAAAGTGACGCTCATGCCGACCTTTGCTACTTGTCTGTGGGTGTTTAGAGTCTAATTAGTTTGCCGCTTATCTTTTATATCTTTTCCGAAATCTTTCTCCTTTGGTTTTGCTCCAGCAGCTTGTGTTTTTGATGCCTAGACTCTCTGGGTCCAAATCCTGAGTTTTACCAGCTTTTCTTTGAGCTTCGTAGTCTTTTATCGCTATTATCACCACTTTTGATAGTAAGAAAATGGCGATGATATTTATCGTAGCCATAGCTGCCATCGTGATATCAGCGATGTTCCAAGCCAGTTTTAAGTTCATCTGAGCGCCTATGAATATCATAATCACTGCTGTGATCTTAAAATGCGCGTTAAATGCTTTTGTTAGAAATTTTCATATTTGCCTGTGCGTAGTAGTGTTTCCGATAGAGCGAAGTGATGGCAAATAACACTACTACCAAGGGTCGTAAAGTGTAGTCCAAAGTCGCCAAAATACTCTTTCATCGCTGCTTGAACAAGAGGTAGGGCGGTTAGTACTTCGCCACTTACGCCAGTTTGTTTTGTAAGATATGCCTGAGAAAAAGCACGATCATACCGAGGGCGACGCATATCGTCATATCGATAAAGACAGCCATTGTACGACTGGCCCTTGTTTGACTGGGGTGAAAGCGTGCGCCGCAGCGCTGCATTGGCGCTGAGCCCGCGGCTTCGTTTGAGAGTCCTCTTTTGTACTATTACGATCACGCTTCCGCCAAAACCGCCAAATATCGTGTCAAAAATCGGGCGCTTTCTATGATCATCTTGATGACGGCTGGAATTTCTTTGAGGGTAAAACGATCGCGATGATAGCTAGCAGATGTAAGTAAGCGCCATGAAAGGCACGATATGAGCTAACTTTGCCGATGATGTGGCTCTTGCTAAAAACATCACAGCCGTAAATGCTGTAAGGGATAAGTCCGATGCCAATAGGCAAAGCCACTTTTGCGCAAAGGTGATGTTGCTGCCTGCTTTGTCGTATGTAAATTCCAAAAGCCAGTCATGGTGTAACTTTGAAGTCCGTTAAAAGCCATAAGCATAGGTGATGATAAGAATGATGGCAAACAAAGAGCCAACCACTTTATGCCAAGCCCATTTTTGATGTAGTCAAAGCCGGTCCGCCTTTAAAGCCAAAGACATCTTTAGTCTTATAAAGTGAGCCAAAAGTGCTCTCGATAAAAGGCTGAAGCTGAGGCTACGCCATCAAACACATCCAAAAGTGCTCCTGGACCACCTGCGACGATGGCGGCGAAATTCCAGCGATGTTGCCGATGCCAACGCGCGAAGCAGTCGAGATCATCAGCGCTTGAAACGGCGTTAGATGGTGCATTATACTTATCCTTTTTCTCTACCAGAACTCTACGGCTTCAAAAGAAACATCAGCTGCACAAAACAGGTAAGGTAGCTAAAGTAAATTCCTGAAGCTACAAGGATGATAACAAAAATATCCATATAAAAGTCGTTAGCTACATCCATTTTGCCGTTTAAAAAGTTTAAAAATTCTCAAACACCATCTATCGCTTTCAAAATTTATTTTTGACTTGATCTTACGCCCTTCATTGGAGTTGAGCAGAAAGCCAGATCGTCGTGCCATTGTGAAGCATGGCGTTGCTATTGGATTTAGCATGCCAAGCGTTGCGGCACAGTATGGCTATTCGCACAAACAGTTGAGCGGAAATTTGAGCTAATTAACTTCATAGTTTTTGTGTAGCTCTTTTGCAAAGCACTACGCTCATGATGTCATCTTTGTAAAGGCATATCAGCTGTTGCTTTAGCGATATCAACGCACGTGCATGCTGATGCCAACATTTTGCTTTTGTTGAAACGGCGCGTCATTTTATACCATCACGACAAAGGCGACCTTTTGCCCTCACTCTTTAGCCTCGATGATCGCTGCTTTATCCGGTTGGCGGCACTCAGCGTAGACCCTCTATCAAGCCCCAGCTCGCGCTACCTCTTCAGCCTTTGCTCTTTATGTCGCCACTAGCATAACTATCTCTTTTACGCCAAGATTTCGTAGTTTCCACACCATATCTTTGGCGTTTGCTCTCATACTCAATCTTTCATAGCGATGCATAACAGGCTCTTTTATCGTATCCTACGTAAAGCGAGGTTAAACCGCTTTGCAAAGCCTTGTTATAAGCGCTTCGTGAGCTTTCGAGCTTATCATCTCATCATCTTCTAAAAAGTGCCTACTGCGATAACGACCTCTTTGACATGCATCCCAGTACGCCGTGAGCCACGATGAGTTCGACCTCGTCGTGGTCGGATGACTAAATCCACGCTTGTTGCAGCCTCGACTATCGCTTCCAGCTACTGGGTGGAAAGTGGTGCTCCTCGGCGCTTGCGGTGCATTAAGATATCAGCCTCTGAAAATCCATACTTTAAAAGGTAAATTTCAACCACGCTGAGGCGTCCGTGAGTTAAAGAGTGCCGGTTTTGTCAAAGACAAAGGTATCAACCGAGCTTAGAGCCTCGATCGCCTTTGCGCCTAGCGGGATGACCATTTCTGCCCAGCTTTTGAGATGCTCGACAAACGCAACTGGTGTAGCAAGCTTAAGCCCCGCCAAAAGTAATCAACGAAGCACGCTAGCAACGCTGTTCATATTTTATTTATAACATACGAAAGCCCAGCAGAAGTGTCACTGGCACTGGCTTATCAGCTGGTTTTAGAGCTTTTACGCGATGGCTGACTTTTTCATTAGTGAAGTTTGGATGTACTCTTTGATCCTTGCGGTTGCGGTGTCGCTACCTACGTTTTCAGCCCAAATTTTGATCCCGCCCTCATCGACAACAGTGCCGCCTTGAGCGCGATCACCTCTAGCTTTTTGCCACGGGTTCTGCCTCTCCAGTCATTGAGACTTGATTGACATCAGCATTACCCTCGACGATGTAGCCATCAGCGCCTATCGTCTCGCCAGCTCCGACGACTACGATGTCGCCTTTTTAGATTTTCGGTTTTTACCTTTTTCAAGCGTCTTTTTCACCGTTTAAATTTCGCTCGACCCAGACCTCTTCGATGTTTGGTTTGGCTAGCTCTTTGATGAGATCATCGCTTCTGTGGCTAGCTACTTTTCTTCCATGTATTCGCCGATATTTATCATCAAATTTGTGCTATTTGCAGCCAATGATCGCCCATTGCAAGGCTTGTGCCAATAGCGGTTGCTTCAACGCACTTTGAGGTGATGCCCTCGTGCCTTAGCTCTTTTGCGCCTTTCTATTAGAGTGGAGCTGTGGCGTAAAGAGTCACAGCTGATTTTAGAGATATTACTCATAAATGGCGTTACGCCAGTGCAGCAGCAACTTTGTGAGATATTTGCTTTGCTAGGCAGGCTCTCATCTTTTTGGCTTAGTTGGAAAATCATGGCTTTTTATAAAATCTAAAATTTTCTCATAGCTCTTATCAAAACTCCAACGACGATGCTTTTTGCGTATTTATTTACACGCACGCTTTTTGCATCGGTTCGCTCTGAGATCGCAGCCTCGATGGCGCTGACATCGCTTCTAGCGTTTAGGCTCTCGCAAATAAACCTCGCTCTATTTTGCTCTTGATGCAGGCTAGAGTGACCTTATTTTTGTGAGTCAAGTTCTGTGCTGACATCTTACAAACGCTCTTTTAGTTCTTCTATGCCAGCGTTTATTAGCTCGCCACCTTTGATGATCGCTTTAAATACGCACTCTTGTGCTTTTTGGATTAGTTAGCACATAAGCTGCTATGCTCGCCTAAGAGTAGGCCTTTTTACAAAGCCAGCTGCGTTGCGATACTCAGGTACAAATGGTAGTCGAGCTGCATTGTTATCGCATTATCAGCCGCACTTTGGCTGAGTTGCTGCTGCGTCATTTGCTGCTATTTCGTTTGCGTTTTTCTTCATTGATATAAGGGTTATTCATTATACTGCTCCAATTTTTATTAGTTCTTCAGCTATCAAAAGACCGCCGATGCCAGCTGCTAGTGAAAAGCTGCTGCGTTTAGATATGCGCTATCAAATTTGAAGCGTGAATGCCAACAGCACCTACAAAACCGCCAGTTACTGCGTATTTTGCTATCTTTTTAGCGACGTCTTTTAGTTGCTCTGTTGTTTAGATAGTCGCTAAAGCCAAGCGCAGCCGCACCCACTGCCAGCGATCAAGGCTCCACTGATGAAGTGATCAAATGGAAGCCCTTGTGTTTGAAAGTGTAAAAGACTCATTTTCTTGCATTCTCTATCCTTAAAGCTATATCGTTTGGTGTGATAGCTTTTTGGGAGCTGCTGGCTTTGTAGCGTGGTTTTCTTGTGACCACTTTTTCAGCCTCTTTTTCTTCTCTTTTAACGCCACGTTTTTGCTTTTTCTCTTCTTTGACCATGAAGTCTTTGCGTCTTTTTGCGACGTTTTTGCCTTTTTGTAAAGATCTTTTTGCAGCCTCTTTTGCCTTTTATCTAAGCCATCTTTGGCGCACTCTTTTGATCTTATCTCTCTTACTCCAAGCAACTACTGCTAAACCGCCTACTGCTAAACCTGCTAAAAATGGTAATGCCATTTTAAATCCTTTTCTTTGTTTGATTTTGTAAATTATTCATCTTCTTCATCCTTATTTAGAATTTTACGCTAACTACTCGAAAATGTCCCTAATGCCCCAAGCGCAAGCCGCTACGAAATTTGGGTTGTTTGTGATCTTTGCCAACTCCTTTTTATCAGCCTTGCCACTTGCGATATTTTGCAAGCTTTTTAGTTATCTGCATTAAAGTCATTTTGATAGCTTTCTAAAATGTTTGTTATGCCATTTTGCTCCATTTTGTGAAATTTCATTTAAATTAGCTCATTTTTGCTCAGCTCACTATAAATTTTCTTTTTAAGCAGTGCTTTAAGGAGGTGATGTATTCGTTATTTGAAGTAGCCCAAAGTCTATAGATCTTTTAGCTCTCTCATCATCTAAGCTTTCTACAAAAGTACTTTTCATACATTTTGTTTGAGCTCATTTTCATAGTTTAGTGCCTCTATCAGCGCATCTTCTTTATTTTTGCTGGCAAAGATAGCTTCATTTTCGCAAAACAAGCTCATACTCGTGCGCACTTACCATTCTCTATCAAGATGATCGCATTTTCTCACGCTTGCGATTTGATCAAATACTTCGCCAAATGAAGCTGAGGCTTTCATATAGCCTAAGTGCGTTTTTTCGCTCTGTATAAGAGGCGTTTAAAAAGTTCGTTAAGCATATTTTACTTCTCTTGCTACTTCATTTACTTTAGCTGAAATTTCTTCTAAATTTGTACCTGCTAAGAGATCCTCCCAGAGATTTTTAGGAGAAAAATTTCGTGGTCGTATTCGATCGTTACAGAGCCGATTATCTTGTTCACCGTTAACATTTTTATACCATTTATCTGAGCGATCATATCATCTAAACTGGCTACATTTACGCTGCTGCTTAGCTCTTTGATCTTTGGGCTAACTCTTACTCTTAGTCTGCCATTTGTGTGAGCTATCATCGAAAAAATAGCTTGCAACTTGTGCTAAAGTTTGTGTTTTTATATCCATTTTCATCCTTTTATTTTTGTCTGCGTATTATCTAACCTGCAACTTAAACAAATCTGAATTTTTGTCTTTCATTATCAAAAAGTAAAATGAAATGATAATTTAAACCCCATTTTTGCTTGGCAATCACTACAATCCCATAAAGTATCATCTTGTGAGACTCTGCGCTAAATGACCTTTGGCTACAGATTTGATCTTGTCTTTGCTCTATCATTTCATCTTCAAAATCAACCACCTTTCCGCAATTCGCAGATCAGATGATCGTGAGAGGATTTTAAATTTAACTCGTAATTTTTAACACCATTTTGTTCAAAACTATTTGCCAAATGGTGCTCTTCAAGATTTAAAAAGGATATATAGAAGTCATTGAAATTTCATTTTTGTAAGTTTCATAAATTTCTTTTGGCAAATTTCTTGAGCATTTAGATGCGACTTGCTAGCAAAAAGCAGCACCTGCAAAATTTGCTCTTTATCCTCAGAGCCTTTTGACCAAAAAGCTTTTAAAAACTCGTTAAAATGCTTGTAAATAGTTCAAAGTCTTCCACAAAATCCCTATCAAATTGATAATGAATGTAAAGATTTTACAACTTTTCTACTAAAAATGCATAATTTACATAAATTCCTAAGTAAAAGTATTTTATAAGCTGGTATAGTTTCGCATTTTTAAATCAGAATTAAGGAACGAAATGACTTACGACGAGCTAGAATTAGACGCCGTTTTGTTAGGGTTTTGGAAAATAGAGGCAGCTTTGACTCGATGGACGATGAAGAGCTTTACGAGCTTATCGAGCAAGTCGCGCAATATACTGACGGCTGACTACGAAGAGGCGTTTGAATATATGACTCAATCTTTCTCCGATCCCTAAAAACGCTTTGTATCACTATTTATGGTTTAGCAAAAGGCTAAAGCCATAATCTTGCTAATTTATAAACTAAATTTCTCAAAAATCTTTAAAACGCTGAAAGAGCTTGACTCTTCTAAAAGAGCCAAGATATGAGTTATTATAAGAAGTATTTTGAGATTATCTCTTTAGTTTGATTGTATATTTGTTAGCTTTTGGGCTGTTGTTGTGATATCTTCATCTATACATTCTATCGTAGTAGTCGTTTGTATCTTGCGCATTTATCTTAAGTCTTGCCACATCTAGCTAACGCCAACAAAAGCTCCACTAGTCTTGCCACGCTCCTCGACAAATGCTGAAATTTCAGGCAAATCGCTGGCTATTGCCACTTCGTTACCAACGCCGCCAGTCGCTTCTGCTTTTTAGGCTGATCGTATCTTTTGCGTTAAATAAGCTTTGCGTAGGCTTCGGAGTTTTTAAACAAGATGATCATATCAGCCGAGCTCATATCCTAACTGAAGTCCGATGCTGCCAGATGTGTAAATTTTACATGAGCTTTGACCACTCGCCATCGTCGTTTTAGCGATAAATACGCCTTGCCTTTTGAGCCAGTGATGATCGCGCCTGCCTTTGGTTACGTCTGGGATGATAGCGATGGCTTTGATGCCTCGTGAAATGGTGTTTGCTTTTAATTTCTAGTACCAGCGTTTAAAATGTTTATCGCGTTTTTAGTTTTGATTTTTGGATCACGTCAGCGTTTAAATTTAACGCAAAAATGGAGCCGATCAAAAAGAGCAAAGTTAAAGTATCATCAATTCCTTATTTAAGATACTCTTGTTATTATAGCCTAAAATAAACTATTATTTTAGCACTGACAGTACAAATTTTATGAGATTTCATTATAAAATGCCCATTTTTAAGGATATGAGCTTAATACTTTTTGTCGAATACGTCGGTATCGCATCAGCTGCGCTTTAGTGGCTTTTGTTTGCAGTAAAAAGAGAGTGTGACTGGCTGGGCGTCTTTTTGTCCGCATTTTTGACTGCACTTGGAGGCGGTATCGTGCGTGATATGCTCGTTGGCAGGGCGGTTTATTCATTACTCACCACATGCCAGTAAGCGTCGTCATCTTTATGCTTGTCGCATCTAGGATCCTACGAATTGCATATATAGAGATGGTTTGGAGAAGAAATTGTCTTTATCTTTTGCCGATGCGATCGACGTTATCTGCTTTTTCTATCGTCGGTGCGATGGTTGCCATCGAGTATAGTTACAACATCTTTTGGCGTCAGTGATGATCGCCTTTTTAACGGCGTTGGCGGCGGTATCTTAAGAGATACTTTCATAAATGAAGTCCCGTGGTTTTTACGCACCGGACTTTACGGCACGATAAGCCTTGGCGCGGGGCTTGCCTACTTTATCCTCTATCATCTAGGCCTTACTAACATATTTTTACTGCATGCTCTTGCTAGCTGCTGGTATCACTGTCGGATGTTTTGCATTTTATAGAGGCTGGAAGCTGCCCTGATCTATGAAATGAAGCGAGTTTTTGATATCTGGGTCAATGAAAACTACCTATGTGGCGTTGATATCGGCAAAAAGGGCGACTTTTTACACAAATGTAAGCGTTGGCTACCTCTTTGGTGCCTGCCTTGCAAACTACTTTTAAAACTACTTAAAATGGCAAAATTTTTCTAGCTCTTGCAAGGTCGTGGAGATCGGCGCAAACTCGGGTGATATGCTGGCTGATTTTTGCGCAAGGCATCTTTACGCTTGAGCCAGTACATGTCAATCTAGAGTTATCATCATCGAACCCTCATGAATTTACGCACAGCTTGAGACATTTAAAAAATCGCTTTTGGTGACGAGGTTAGAGTAGGGCACTATGAAAAATTTAGACGAGTGCTCGTTTGATGAAATTTTGTCATATCAAATGAGCTGCTTGACGCATTTAGCTGCGAGGTGATAGATGAGCAAAATATGCTTTTTGTGGATAGCGATCTAGATACTCACTGGCAAAAAGGCAGATCAGTAATTTACTAGCCCTTGCAAAGAAATTTTGGCATAAAAGGGCGAGATATCAACTAGTTACGCCAATTTGCAACTAAGCTTGCAAATGCGGCTAAAAAGGTGAGATTTTTAAGCTTTTGACTACGGCGACCCGAACTAAAAATGAATTTAGCCTAAGAGTTTTTAAAGACCATCAAGTTTTTCTTTTATTTGAGTTCTAAACCTTGCGCCATATTTTAAAAACTCAGATCTAACTTATAGCTTGTGTTTTCAAGCAGGTAAAAGAGGTTTTTCTCTGGCTGGCTTTTTTGATGCTTAAATTTACAAAAATGATGCTTTAGTTTGCGACTTTGGCGTGGATGAAAGTTTTATCTTTAGTGCTTGAAAAAGGCAGCAAGCAAAGCCTGAAAATGCCGCGAAAACAGTATTCTACTCTCGCCTGAGTTTTTAGGCGAGAAGTTTAACTATAGAGTTTTTAAAGGGCTAGCCTGAGCGATATCAGCGTAATCCGCCTCACAAGCCTTTTAAAAAGGTCACTTGAGCTATCTTTATCTGCTTGCCTCTTTACTCCAGCGCTTACTCAGCACATATTCTTGCTCTTTTTGCTCGCTCGTCGATGAAGGTCGCAGTGCTTTTTCATAGCAAGTGGTGAGCAGCCGCCTCTGATGTAGCCGGTGATCTTTTCTAGGGTCTTTCAATTATAAGCTCGCAGCGTTTGGCTCCGCATGCATGAGCAAGTGCTTTTAGATCAAGCTCAGATCGCCTTGTAAGCAGAGCAACGACAAAATTTTAGGCTCGCACTGACAGACGATCGTCTTATAAATTTGCTTTTATATCTTGCTTGGTGCTAGCTGCACGTGAACGGCTGAAAGATCGTTTAGATCGACTTCGTACTCAAGTATCTCATACTCTATTTTTAGCTTGTCTAAAAGCCTAGCGGCGTTGGTTTTTATGTATCATCTTTTTCTCATTTTTGTGAATTTTTGTATAATTATAGCCAAAACTTAAAGGAGGAAAAGATGGCTGAAGAAGTTGAAGAGAAAAAGCAAAAAGAGTAGCAATGGCGCTTTGATGATAATCATCATCGCGATATTTGTTTATTGCTAGTTATCGGAGGGCTAGTGGCGTTTTTGATGCTTAGTTCAGACGAGCCAAAAGAGGCAAATATGGCGCAAACACCAGCTCAGACTCAAACTCAACCAGCACCCGCTCAAAACAAAGCAAAACGCGGTGGCAACGACTATTCGAACATGGGACCGATATATCCACTTGATCAGTTTGTCGTAAATTTACTTAGTGAAAAATGGCTCGAGATTTCTTAAAACGAAGATTGATTTAGAGCAAAGCATTGAGCTACTAATCTGCCGAGCTTGATAAGAAAAAGGCACTTTTAAGAGATATCATCATAAGAACGCTCTCTTCTAAAACTTACGAAGAGGTGAGTACTGCAAAAGGCAAACGAGATAGGCTGAAAAGATGAGATCGTCGGCAAAGCTAAATGAAGTGCTAAATGATGGCTACATCAAAAACATATTTTTACTGATTTTTGTGGTGCAATGATGAGCATCGATATCGTTAAGATAGATAGGATTTCAAGACTAAAAGGCTCGTCACGGCGAGCTTTTTAAGAGATTTTAAGCGACGATGAGATCGCGCTAGCAAAAATGATGCGACTTTGGCTGGATTTTGAGCGGCCAAAGAAGCAGCTAACAAAACCCTTGGTGTGGGCATCAGCAAAGAGTGTGGCTTTTTAGACATTATGCTCAGCAAAGATACAAGAAACGCACCAAAGATAAAAGTGGCCCAAGAGTTTATACAAATTTAATATCAAAGAAACAAGCCTTTAGCATAACTCACGACGGCGGATTTGCCGTAGCTGCAGTGATGACGTGTAGAGTTTTATCTGTTTTAAATGTACCGAAGCATAATATAGATAAAAATGATTTCAAATTTCGTATGCTTGAGCTACTAAATATAATCTGAAAGTTAATGGAGGGAGCTTAAAGTGATATAGTAAGATGCATAAAAGTCGATGACGAACAGTGCTTTTTAGGCTTTTACATATATAGTTTATGCTTTACGCTTTGAAGAGAGACAAGGTTAGCTTTCTTATTTATGATAACAATAGATGGTATCCATACGATTCTAAATATTTTGAAATTAGATAACTTTGCGCCAAGTTCTTGGAGGCTCTCAGAAGGTAGCCGCGAAACTATCGTTGCATACGAAGAAATGGCGTCTAGGCTTTTGATAGTTACTATTTTGATTTGGTGGATATAAAACCATCTGTTATGAAAGAGTACTATGCAAAGAAAAGAGAGATTGATAAAGAAGTTGGGCAAAACAGACTTAAAATGGCATAGAATTAAAGCTAAAAGGCTATAAGATGACTTTCAAGCGCCGAGCAAAAATATCTAATCTTAAGCTAGAGTGAAAAATGAACTAGTTAAAGACTGATATAAGTATTAACAATAAAACAAGATATGAGTATTTATAGTGGTCAAAGCTGGTGTTATATAAGAGCTGAGATGACAGCGGTGAAGCTATGACAAGTATTGATAGGCTAAATTTTGTTTCTTAGAAAAGCTATTGAATTTGAGTAGAGACGACATAATCTAAAGGATAAAATTGAAAGTAAAATTAAAAAGCTGGCGTTGATGATAGGCTGTGCCACATTGTAGAATGTTTGGATGAAAAATTTGAATGAGTGTTGAGACCAAATGTTTTTATATGAGATAGTTCAGATAAATATAAAAAGATATGCAAAATGAGGTGTAATTGCACATATATGATCATTTGTAATGATAATAAATACGGAGCATATTTTAGCGTTGATTTATTTGAAAATAGATGGATGACAAATAGATAATGAGCTGGACCATAAGACATAACAATAGTGAAAATAATTATGGCACCGAGTGTTATAAACTATCGAGATTTTGGAAACAATTATGTTGATGGTTGTTTAAAAGAAGAGAAAATATACTGCGAGCGTTTTAGTCACATTGTGCAAAATCAATTTTCAAAAAGTGGTTTAGAAAAATCTTTAACGACTATCAAGACTAAGCATTAAAGCTATCGGAGTAGATACACAAGCAGATGGCTACGTCGTTTGTCCGCATTGCTACAACGCAGAGCGGGTAGTGCAGAACTAGGCGTCATAAAGTGCGAAAAATGCCACCAAAGAGTATAACAATCCACTTGCTGAAATTGTCCGAAAGTGGGATAGAAGTCAGGTTGTTGAGTAAATTTAAGTGTTTTTATAAAAGCTTATACGCCCCAAAATTATATCAGCTCGTTTGTGAGTGATAAGGTTTTTAAAATATTTAAAAACCCGCTTATTCATAAAGTAAACTATCTCTACATCCACTCAAGCACTTGCGTGATATCTTTGGCGTAAAAGCACTTTTAGACCTTGCGTGTCAAGCGGTTTTGTTTGGGATGATGGCGTTTTTACATTTCCCTGCGTTTTTGCCTCTTTTAGTCGCTGATCGAGATTGAGAAATTTCTCTTATCTCGCCGTTTGAAGCTAGCTCGCCGATGAAAGACGCTGTCCTTGCTGATGGGGCGGTTTTTGAAGCTGCTGATTATCGCTGCGATGACGGCTAGATCGGCCGCAGTCTCGCTTATCTTAACGCCACCTGAAACGTTTATAAAGACGTCGTGGTGCCCTAAGTGAATTCTAGCTTTGCCAAGTAGGGCTAGAGCATATCTAGGCGGTTTCTCCCAAAGCCAGTCGAGCTTCAGTTTGGATAGGCGCTTCTCGCAAACAAGCGCCGCGACTCGATACTAAGCGCCCTTGAACCCTCCATTATGATGAGTGATCGCACCGCCACTCATCGCCCCGCCGCGTGTGAAAAATTTACTCGAGATCTCGTTTGCGCTCACGAAGCCCTGACTGACTCATCTCAAAATATACCAACCTCGCTCGTCGAGCCAAAGCGGTTTTTAAACCCACGTAAAATCCTCAGCTCTCTACTCGCGTCGCCCTCGAAATAAGCACCACATCGACCATGCTGCCAAGCACTCTAGGACCTGCGATCGAGCCCTCTTTGGTTTGATGTGTCCGATGATGAAAAGCAGATATTTTGGCTCTTTGCAAGTCCTCATCAGCTCAAATGTGATCTCGACGAACCTGCGTGATCGAGCACGGAGCAGAGGTTATGTTTTGGCTATAAAGCGTTTTGAATGGAGTCAATGACTAGTACCTTCTATAGTCGCTCTTTTTGCACTTCTAGCAGGATATCTTCTAGGCAAATTTCGTGTTAGCGGTATACTTACATCCACCGCATTTAGCCTATCGAGCTCTCATTTTTATCTGGCTTTGGCTCTCTTCGCCGCTTACATGAGCGTTTTTGCCGTCTTTTGCTAAGTGAGCCGATTTTAGAAGCAAGGGTTGATTTGCCAATCCGGACTGCCGCCTATAAGCACAAGCGAGCCCTCGACCACGCCACCACCAAGAACAAGGTCTAGCTCGCTATCTTTGGTGCTAAATCTCGTGAATTTTGAATTTCAACTTCGTCTATGCTTATGGCTTTACTGGGTGTGCCACTGCTTTTTGCTATCTCTTTGCTTATCTTTATCTCTTGCTGGCTAAGCTCGACAAAAGCTATCCCAAGCCCCACATTGTGGGCATTTTACCCAGCCACTTTGCCTGTTGATTACCACACGCTTGACACTCAAAAACTGGCTTTGCTTTTTGCCATAATATATCCTTTTTAAAATTTCAACTACTATCACCCAAATCCCTGCCTCGATCATGTCTGCTGCGATGTCAAAGCAGAGCTAAAAGCTCCTATTTGGTAAAATGCCTGAACGAGCTCTATCTGCACTCCAAAGGCTAAAAAGTAGGGCTAATTTCTAAGTTTTCAAACTCATAGCCAAGGTAGAGCAGGATATAAAGGACGAAAAAGCTAAAAATGGTTTGCTTTGTCCCCAGTTTACTCGATGATCGCGGGACTTTTTGGAGTAAATGCAAAGAAAATCAATCGCCAAAAGAGCAGCGAAAAAGCAAATTTTCACTGAAAATTTTACCCTACTCAAAAATGGCGTCCATCAGCTCAGTCTAAAAACTCGTCTGGGTTCATTTGATGATATCGATCCATGCTCTCACCAATGCCTATATAAAATATAGGTAGCTCAAGCTCTCTTGCCACGCCAAAATAGTGCTCCTCCCTTTTGCAGTGCCATCAAGCTTTGTGATGATGACGCCATCAAGCGAGACGATCTCGTTAAATGCCTTTGCCTGCGCGACGCCAGAGTTGCCCTGCGTGCCATCAAGGATGAGTATCTTGCGGTGAGGCGCTTTTTCGTAGGCTTTTTTGCTGATACGAACGATCTTATCAAGCTCGTTTGCCAATTTGTCTGGCTTTGAAGCCTGCCAGCCGTGTCTAAGATGACGCGGTCGATGCCTTTGCAAGGGCAGAGCTGATCGTGCCGTAAGCCACAGCTGAAGGATCATGCCCTTGCTGGGTGGCGACTATTGGTACATTTAGTCTGATCGACCATTGGCGTAGCTGCTCGATCGCTCCAGCTCTAAATGTATCACAAGCGCCCAAAATGACGCTTTTTGCCGTTATTTTTATATAACGGTATAGCTTTGCGATGGTTGTCGTCTTGCCAGCGCCATTTACTGCCAAGGATGGGATCGGACAAATGGCTTGTCAGGCTCGATCACACGCTCCTTTTTCGTAGATAAAATAGCTACTCATAACGCGTCTTAGATCAGCTCTGCTCTACTTCATCTTGTGGCGGCAAGTAGTATAAAATCTCCTCTACGATCTCGTAAGCCACGTCAGCTTCTGCAATTTCTCCAAGCTCTTTTGTCGATCTTTTTGACTTTTAGCCGAGCTTATGTCGCCCAAAGGTCTTTTCAAAGCCTCTTTTAAAAACTCAAAGCATTATTTTATGGCCCTATTTATGTCGTTTCTGAGCATCTCTCAGGTACAAAGACCGATGTAGCCTTGAGCGTAGTCGCCATTTGCTTTAAAAAGTGCAGATGCTAGGAGTCCTTTGATGCCGCCCATCGCCTTTTCAAATAAGAAATTTCCTCGCCAACTGCGATGTCAGTATTTGATCTTGTATTTTTGAGCAATCCCTTTAACCTCGTCCTCGCTCTTGTCTTCAAGCAAGACAGCAACGATGTTTAGCCTCGTTTTAAATCTTTCTCACTTAGGTTGTTTTAAAGATGGTATCTCAGCCTTGCAAAGGTGGGCACCAAGAAGCGAAAAATACGTAAAGTGTCGCTTTTTTGCCATCTTTTACGTCAAAGCCGTTGCTTCTTTTTGTGATCTGCATAGTTGTGCCGTTAAGTAGTTTTAGGGCTTATCTTTTACTTCGTCGCTTTGTGTGCTCTCGCTTATCTTTGGTGTGAGCGTATCTTTGCTTAAATTTTTCATCTTTGCTGGCATTTTTCTTCTAAATCTTTACTTTTGCACAGCTGGCTCGCTGCTGTTTTTGCTCGCTCTTTTGGCTTTTTGTCGTCGCCGCATCCGAAAAAATGCAAAAAGACAAAGTGATGTTATAATTGCGCGTTTTAGTGTCATAAATTTCCTTTTGAAAAATGTTTTCAGTGATTATACAAGAAAGAGCATAAAATGAGCGTTAATTTAGACGAATTTAGAAAAATGCACAGAGCAATTTGATAAAAGCTCACTTAAAATTTAGAGCAAAATGCACACATCACAAGGCAGTAAAACAGCTTTTTAAATTTGATAAATTACACAGATCTAAAAAGGTGCTCTTTTACCTGCCGCTTAACTACGAAGTCGATGTGCTTAAAATAAGACGAAATTTATCACATAAATGTGAAAATTTTTGCCCCTTTTATGGTAGGTCTTAGCTTAGAGATGGTAAGATTGCGACCGCCATTTCTAACTTCGGTAATTTAATGTCAGACAGCCATCTGGCATGAATAATGTTAAACTCGATATGGCGGTAGTTCCAGCGATTGGGGTTGATGGAGCTATGGCAAGGATAGGGCACGGAAAAGGATTTACGATAGATTTTTGACACTTTGCCCGTTAAGCCAAAACTGATAGGGTTTTCTTAGAGGTAAAAAGACTTCTACACCAAAGATGTGCTCGCAGGCGCACGATGCGGTGGGCAGACTTTTTATATAACCCCAAGCATTATATAAAAAGAGGAATAAAATGATAGAGGTTTTTAATAGGCTTAGAGCTGGTGGGTGGGCGTTGGAGCAGGGTATCTCTACGCCAAAAAGATAAATGATGCAAAACTACAACATATTTTTAGAGCAGGCAAAAGCAAAGGCAAAAAGCTATCGAGTATGAAGCTGAGCTAACACTTAAAAACTCGTACTGATGTACAAGAGGCTGAATTTGAGGCTAAAAAAGATACGATGACAAGACGACAAAGCTTCAAAAAGAGTATGCAAGTAAATTTTGATGAGCTGACCAAAAAGAGAAAAATATGCTAAACGAGCAAGAGCTTTTACGAGAGCAAAGAGCTTTTGAAAAAGACAAAGCAAGATGCGAAGGTCACTTACGAAGAGGGTTTAATTTAAAAGCGACTCATCAAAACAAAGTAGAAGAGGCGATAAGAGTGCTTGAGCACGCTGCTGGCTTAACGGAGGAGGAGGCAAAAGAGGTCGTGCTCAAAAAGGTCGAAGAGAAGTCGCGCGCCGACATCGCTCACATCGTTAGAAAAGTACGAAGAAGAGGCGAAAAGAGAGGCCAAAAGAGGGTTAATTACATCTTGGCGCAGGCTACGTCAAGATTTGCTGGAGAATTTGCGGCTGAGCGTCTGATAAATGTCGAAATATCAAAAACGATGAACTAAAAGGCAGGATCATCGGCAAAGAGGGACGTAACATCAAAACCCTTGAAATGGTGCTTGGCGTTGATATCATCATCGATGATACCCCGCACGCGATCATCTAAGCAGCTTTAACCTTTACAGACGTGCGATCGCTACAAGAGTGATCTGAGCTTTTTGGTGGAGGACGGCAGAATCCAGCCAGCAAGGATAGAGGATCTTCATCAAAAAGTGACTGAAGAATTTGAGCAAAGCATACAAGAAGAGGGCGGAAACATCGTCATGGATCTTGGTCTCAATAAAAATTCATCCAGAGATAGTAAAACTCAATAGGCAAGTTTTACCGAGCAAAGCTTACGGTCAAAACGCCCTTTGCGCACAGCCTTGAAGTGGCTCACCTTGCTGGCATCATCGCAGCAGAGTGTGGCGGAGATGAGAAGCTAGCAAAAAGAGCTGGCATACTTCACGACATCGGCAAAGCACTAACTCACGAGTACGAGGGCAGCCACGTCGATCTTGAGCCGAGGCCCTGCAAACGTTATAAAAGAGCATCCAGTCGTCATCAACGCGATATATGCTCACCACGGTCACGAAGAGGCTACAAGCATAGAAAGCGCTGCTGTTTGCGCAGCTGATGCACTAAGCGCAGCTCGTCCAGGGGCAAGACGTGAGGTGCTTGAGAGCTTCCTAAAACGTGTCGAAGAGATAGAAAACATCGCAAAAAGCAAAGAGGGCATCAAGCAAGCTTATGCGATCAACGCTGGCCGTGAGATCCGCGTCATCGCAAATGCTAAACTCATAAATGACGATGAGGCGGTGCTTGTGAGCAAAAGAGATCGCTCAAGAGATCGAGAGTAAGGTGCAGTATCCTCGTGAGATAAAAGTAAGCGTCATCAGAGAGACTCGCGCTGTTGATTTTTGCGAAATAACGGCAAGATATGAAAATTTTCTTTTTATCATTGATAATAGTTTTTCTCGCTTGGCTTTTGCCAGCGAGGAGCTCGTGCTGAACTCAGCAGATCTGTTTATAACGACGATGAGAGCGCTAGAAATGCTCCTATAAAAGAGCTCATCGAGCAGTCAAAAGCGACGATCATCTTTCCAAGTGTAGTCGCTTTTGTGGTCGGTGGCATGGGCGGAGATGGCATCATGGTCGTTGGCAACATCAACTCGCCAACTGGAATTTTACGCCAGTTAGTATAAGTGGCGGCAGTATCGGCTATCCAGCTTGGCTATGAAGATAGTCGCTTGTGCTATTTTATATTTAAAGATAGCATCATCTACGACATAAAGACGCCAAGATCACGCTTGATACGAAGCTTCGGTGGCGTTTGGCGACATCGGACGCAATTATAATAAAAGTAAGCGACTTTTACGTTTCAAGCGACATCTACGCGTACGCCGCAAATGATGGATTTTTCGCTGGAGCTAGCTTTGGCGGAGCAGTGATTAGCGCAAAGGATGAGATACAGAAAACAAAGTGGCTACGCATACGAGCAGCTAATATCTTCAGCTTCTAAACTTTTTGGGGGCAATGATGCAAGATATTATAAACTCAATTTCGACTTACGGCTACATCGTGCTGTTTTTACAGCCTTGGTGGTGGCATGGTCGCGCTTATCGCTGCTGGGATGTTAAGCTTTGCTGGCAAGATGGACATCACTCTTAGCATAATCGTCGCTGCCGTGGCAAATACGATCGGCGATAGCTTTGATCTTTTTACGTCGCAAGGTTTAATAAAAGCTCGCTTTATGCCTTATGTGAAAAATCACAAAAGAAAGCTTGCCTACGCTGGAATCTCGGCAAAAAGCATGGCGATAAGATAATATTTATCAAAAATATCTACGGCGTCAAAACTTTGGTGCCTATCGCACTTGGACTTACAAAAATACTCTTTTTATACGGGTTTAGTGTTACTCACTGATCTCTTCAGTGCTTTGGGCGGTGATCGTCGGTCTTGCAAGCTATGAAGCAGGGGGATTATTTTTATGAGCGTGAGCAATTATCTTGACGAGCATGGCATATCATGCCACTTGCCATGGTTGGCTTGATTATTAGGTATCTGGTTGTTTTTACAACACATTACAAAAAGGAGAAAAGTATGAAAAAGGTGATATCTGCTCTAGTCGTAGTTATCGTGGTCGTCGCAGGCGCTGTTTATTTTGCTCAAACAAGGTCGAGGGAGAACTATCAAAGGATGAGTTGATAGACTAAATGATGTAAATGGCTTTTAAAGTTTCTAGAAAATAGCTATCAAAAAGGCTTTTTGGCTCAGGATCGTTTGATCTTATCGTTTCAAAAGATCTTTTTGAAAATGTGCACGGCAAAGATGTAGATGAGGATCTACCTTACAGGTAGAAAATGAAAATTTTCTCACCAGTGCTTGCATTTTGTAAATGGCTTTGATATCGACTCAAAACTTATACAAAATGAAGCGATATATCGTGGCTTCATTTCTGGGTCAAAACGTCGTCGCAACGGCTAAAACAAAGGCTAGCGTAAGTGGCGATAAAGATGTAAATGTTAATGTAGCGATATCGACTTTAGTGACAAGCAAACTATGAACGTTCATACAAAGGATGTGAATGGCTTTGAAACTGACGCAAAAAGATAATGTAAATAGTGCAAACTTGGTCGTTGAGAAAAGTTGCTTTTAAAAAGGTCTTAATGAAGAAAATAAAGTAGAAGCTAATCTTGAAGGTGTCGATATAGATACAAGCTTTACACTGTACCGGTTGAAATTTTCAAAGATATTTGAGAACAAACTGAGTCCCTTACATAGCAAAAAGTTAAGATCAAAAACTAGCATTATTAGATGAAAAAGATAGTAATGTTGCTTTTGAGATGATTTTGAGTATAGCTCTAATTTGAAGTCTCAAATGATCTTGGTAGCTCAAAATGATGTGGTGAAGATAGGTGCAGTTGCTGATAATAAAGTGAAAATTTATAGATTTTATCTTAGATAGCAAGATAGCAAAATATCAACGTGCCAACTATAAATAATATACTGATAGACTAAGTAATGTAAATGTTGATACAAAATGAGAGTATCTTTGCTGGCCAATTTGGACGAAGTAATGGGTCAATTTAGAGAAAAATCCGAGTGTAAACAGTGGATACATTGCTTTTTAAAAATGGCGATAATGCGATAATGTAAAACTAGATGCTGCTATCAATGGCTTTAAAAGTGCGGAGAAAGTCAGCTTGCGATCTTTGATAAGCTATCACTTAATGGTGAGCTAAGTGTGGATGAGAGTTTGGCCAATGCGATACGCTCTTTCCTGAGATGACTCTATCGAGCCAACACTTTGTATCTGCTGGATATTTAAAAGAAGATGGCAAAAAGTAGTAAGTAATGTGAGTACGATCCAAATAAAAAGATATTATTTTTAATGAAAAAGGTTGGACTTCAAAATTTATTTATGGGCTTTTAAAAAATTAGCCTGATTTTTATCTACTTTTTAAGCATCACTTCTATATACTTCACTTTCTGTTTTGCAGAGCACTGAGCAGAAAAGTTCTTTTAACTTACAATTGTTAAACTATTAGTCAATCTTTTGAAATCTAAACAAGTGATCGATTGAGCCAGTCTCATTATGATTAAATAATAGATTAGACAAACTAATATATAAAAACTAAAAGTTTTTGATTAAAAACTTCATAATAAATACTAAAAAGCAATTTTAGTAAAAACATTATTACTAGATTGCATTAAGCAGTCTTAGTCTTTAGTGTTGCTTCTTAGTAAAAGCTTTGCTTTTACGCTAAAGAAATTAATCTGGAGAGTTTGATCCGGCTCCAGAGTGAACGCTGGCGGCGTGCCTAATACATGCAAGTCCGAACGGACGAGTGAAGCTTGCTCTTATAGGAGTTAGTGGCGCACGGGTGAGTAATGTATAGCTAATCTGCCCCTACACTAGAGGACAACAGTTGGAAAACGACTGCTAATACTCTATACTCTCTCTAGCATAAGTTAGATAGGGAAAGTTTTTCGGTGTAGGATGAGGCTATATTGTATCAGCTAGTTGGTGAGGTAATGGCTCACCAAGGCCATGACGCATAACCGGTCTGAGAGGATGATCAGTCACACTGGAACTGAGACACGGTCCAGACTCCCTACAGGAGGCAGCAGTGAGAATATTGCTCAATGGGGAAACCCTGAGCAGCAACGCCGCGTGGAGGATGACACTTTTCGAGCGTAAACTCCTTTTGTTAGGGGAAGAACAATGACGGTACCTAACGAATAAGCACCCGCTAACTCGTGCCAGCAGCCGCGGGTAATACGGAGGGTGCAAGCGTTACTCGGAATCACTGGGCGTAAAAGGACGCGTAGGCGGATTATCAAGTCTCTTGTGAAATCCTGTGAAGCTAACCATAGAACTGCTTGGGAAACTGATAATCTAGGAGTGAGGGAGAGGCAGATGGAATTGGTGGTGTAGGGTAAAATCCGTATGAGATCACCGAGAATACCCACTGCGAAGGCGATCTGCTGGAACTCAACTGACGCCATCGCGTGAAAGCGTGGGGAGCAAACAGGATTAGATACCACTCAGTAGTCCACGCCCCTAAAACGATGTATACTAGTTGTTGCTAAGTCTAGTCTTGGCAGTGATGCACCTAACGGATTAAGTGTATACCGCCCGGGGAGTACGGTCGCAAGATTAAAACTCAAAGGAATAGACGGGGACCGCACAAGCGGTGGAGCATGGGTGAATTCGAAGATACGCGAAGAACACCGGACTTGATATCTAACTAAACTCATCTAGAGATAGAAGAGTGTCCCGCTTGCAGAAATGTTAAGACAGGTGCCGCACGGCTGTCGTCAGCTCGTGTCGTGAGGATGTTGCTAGTCCCGCAACGAGCGCAACCCACGTCATTAGTTGCTAACAGTTCGGCTGAGCACCTAATGAGACTGCCTTCATGGGAGAGGAAGGTGTGGACGACGTCAAGTCATCGCGGCCTTATGTCCGGAGCACACACGTGCTACAATGGCATATACAATGAGAAGCAATATCGCGGATGGAGCAAATCTATAAAAATATGTCCCAGTTCGGATTGAGTCTGCAACTCGACTCCATGAAGCCGGAACTCGCTCAGTAATCGTAGATCAGCCATGCTACGGTGAATACGTTCCCGCGTCTCGTACTCACCGCCCGTCACACCATGGGAGTTGATTTCACCTCGAAGCCGGAATACTAAATTGAGTTACCGTCACAGTGGAATCAGCGACTGGGTGAAGTCGCAACTAAAGGTAACCGTAGGAGCAACTGCGGTTGGATCACCTCCTTTCTAGAGTACATATAGATATTCTCCTCACAAGATATCTATAAGAAAGATATTCTCAATCATCCTTGTTTAGTTTTGAAGATTGATAGACCTATAGGGGCCTATAGCTCAGCTGGTTAGAGTGCACTATATGGGGTGAGGTCACAAGTTCAAGTCTTGTTAGGCCCACCAGAGATTTAATTGGGGAATTAGCTCAGCTGGGAGAGCGCCTGCTTTGCACGCAGGAGGTCAGCGGTTCGATCCCGCTATTCTCCACCATAAAATAGTTTGAACAGCATTAAGTCTAATTAGAGAGCTTAAAATTAAACTTTCTAATTAGACTCTTTGTCTAAATGTTCTTTTAATTAATATTGTTAATAGTCACAAAGCAAGTTTTAAAAACAATTTTACAGGACTTGTTAAAGATTTAAATTATTCTCTTTGCATTTAATGCAAAAGTTTGACATCACAATCTATTTAGGATTTAAAACTTATCTAAATAGTAGTCAATGCTTTCCGTCTTGAGAGCTAGAATTTGAAATATAGTAACATAAGTTATCTTTAACAAGGAAGTGATGCGAGTTAGAATAATCTAATATGAAAAGGTAAGCTACAAAAGAGCAAGTGGTGGATGCCTTGGCTGGTAGAGGCGATGAAAGACGTGCCGGGCTGCGATAAGTCTCGGGGAGCCGTCAAGGGCTTTGATCCGGGGCCTGAATGGGGCAACCCAACTAATAGAGATAATGGTTACCGTAGCAACGGAGCGAACGAGGGGAATTGAAAACATCTGAGTACCCTCAGGAAAAAGAAATCAAAAGAGATTACGCTAGTGGCGGCGAGCGAACGCGTAAGAGGGCAAACCACGTTTACATAGTGGGGTTGTAGGACTGCAATATAGACTAAACTTAGCTAATAGAACAACACGGAAAGGTTAGGCAACAGAGGGTGATACCCCCGCATATGAAAGCTTTGCTTTTGCCAGCAGTATCCTGAGTAGGGCGGAACACGTGATATTCTGTCTGAAGCTGGGTGAGACCACTATCCAACCTAAATACTACTACTAGACCGATAGTGCACAAGTACCGTGAGGAAAGGTGAAAAGAACTGAGGTGATCAGAGTGAAATAGAACCTGCAAAACCATTTGCTTACAATCATTCAGAGCCCTATGATTTATCAGGGTGATGGACTGCTCTTTGCATAATGAGCCTGCGAGTTGTGATGTCTGGCGAGGTTAAGGAAACCCGGAGCCGTAGCGAAAGCGAGTCTTAATAGGGCGTTTAGTCAGACGTTGCAGACCCGAAACGATGTGATCTATCCGATGAGCAGGTTGAAACCGGTATAGAGCCGGTGGAGGACCGAAACCCGATAGCGTTGAAAAAGCTATGGGATGACTTGTGGATAGGGGTGAGCCAATCAAACATCGTGATAGCTGGTTCTCTCCGAAATATATATGGGTATGGCGTCATGTAGTAACACTGGGGGTGAGAGCACTGAATGGGCTGAGGGCATACACCAATGTACCAAACCCTATCAAACTCCGAATACCTGAGTGTGTAATCACGGCAGTCAGGGCGGCGAGTGATAAAATCCGTCGTCGAGAGGGGAACAGCCAGACTAACAGCTAAGGTCCCTAAATCTCATTTTAGAGTGGAAAACGATGTGGAGTTACTTTAAACAACGGGAGGTTGGCTTAGAAGCAGCCATCCTTTAAAAGAAAAGCGTAATAGCTCACTGGTCTAGTGATTCTGCGCGGAAAATATAACAGGGGCTAAAATGAGTACCGAAGCTTTAGACTTAGTTTTACTAAGTGGTAGGAGAGGCGTTGTATTTGCGTTGAAGGTATACCGGTAAGGAGTGCTGGAGCGAATACAAGTGAGCATGCAGGCATGAGTAGCGATAATTGGGGTGAGAATCCCCAACGCCGTAAACCCAAGGTTTCCTACGCGATGCCTCGTCATCGAAGGGTTAGCACAGGGTCCTAAGCAAAGTCCGAAAGGGGTATGCGATGGAAGAATTAGCTCGTTCCAATGCCAACTATCGCATGTGCGATGGAAGGACGCTTAGAGTTGAGAGGAGCCAGCGGATGGTAGTGCTGGTCGAAAGGTGCAGGTTGGAGTTCAGGCAAATCCGAACTCCTTTTAAGCCGAGGCCTTATAGGTGCGTGAAGTTCTTCGGAATGAATCGTAAATCCTTGATACTGTCGAGCCAAGAAAAAGTTTCTAAGTTTAGTTATAGTTGCCCGTACCGTAAACCGACACAGGTGGGTGGGATGAGTATTCTAAGGCGCGTGGAAGAACTCTCTTCAAAGGAACTCTGCAAAATAGCACCGTATCTTCGGTATAAGGTGTGCCTAACTTTGTGAAGGATTTACTCCGTAAGCATTGAAGGTTACAACAAAGAGTCCCTCCCGACTGTTTACCAAAAACACAGCACTCTGCTAACCTCGTAAGAGGATGTATAGGGTGTGACGCCTGCCCGGTGCTCGAGGTTAATTGTGACGTTAGCTCTGCGAAACGTTTGATCGAAGCCGAGTAAACGGCAGCCAGTAACTATAACGGTCCTAAGGTAGAGGAAGTCGCTTGTCGATTAAATATCGACCTGCATGAATAGCGTAACGAGATGGGAGCTGTCTCGAAGAGGGATCCAGTGAAATTGTAGTGGAGGTGGTCCTCTACCCGCGGCAAGACGGAAAGACCCGTGGACCTCTTTACTAGCAACGACACTGCTATTGATCAAAAATGTGCAGGGATAGGCGGAGGCTTTGATCCATAGACGCCAGTTTATGGTGAGCCATTGTTGAGATACCGCTCTTTTTATTCTGATGGCTAACTAGCTGAGTTATCCTCGAGTAGGACAATGTCTGGTGGGTAGTTTGACTGGGGCGGTCGCCTCCCAAAAATGTAACGGAGCATACAAGGTTGGCTCAGAACGGTTGGAAATCGTTCGTAGAGTATAAAAGGCATAAAGACCAGCCTTTTAACTGCAGACATACACGTCAAGCAGAGACGAAGAGTCGGTCTTAGTGATCCGGTGGTTCTGTGGGAGGCCATCGCTCAAAGGATAAAGAGTACCCGCGGGATAACAGCTGATCTCCCCAAGAGCTCACATCGACGGGAGGTTTGGCACCTCGATGTCGGCTCATCGCATCCGGGGCTGGAGCAGGTCCCAAGGGTATGGCTGTTCGCCATTTAAAGCGGTACGCCGAGCTGGGTTCAGAACGTCGTGAGACAGTTCGGTCCCTCATCTCGCCGTGGGCGCAAAGAAGATTGAGGAGAGTTGACCCTAGTCACGAGAGGACGGGTCGAACCAACCACTGGTGTACGAGTTGTCCTGCCAAGGGCACCGCTCGGTAGCTATGTTGGGATGTGATAACTGCTGAGCATCTAAGCAGGAAGCCAACTCCAAGATGAATCTTCTTTTAAGAGCTCATATAGACTATGTGTTTGATAGGGCTGATTGTGTAATGGATGAGAAGTCCTTTAGCTGACCAGTACTAATAGCTCGTCTGCTTATCTTTTTAATAGCATCACTTCCTTGTTAAGGTACTTAATAAGATATGTTTTTATAAAACTTTGTTTATGACTTTAACTTTATATAGTAGTGTTAAATAGAGATTTAGCTATTATATGCTTTTTATTTAACACTGCCATGATTATACAGACGAGGAAACGCCTGCTCCATCCTCGAACCAAGAGCTAAGCTCGTCCTCGGCTGATGATACTCTCCCTTACTGGGATGTTGGAAAAAGTAGGTCGTTGCGGGCTTTGTTGATTTATCTGCTTTAATTCTTATATTATTAATCTAGTTGTATTTATTTTATATATGATAAGATTCTTATCTATTTTCTATGTTTTCTTGTTTTTAATTGTTTGATGAATTTTATGGACTGGTTGGTTTCTGAACTTTTCATTATATTCTAATACTTTTAGATAGAGTGTTTTTATTAAAGTACATTTCTATGAGATATTTAGAAAGATATTTTTAAATATCTGTAATGAATTATTGGTAATTTTTGGGATTATATAAACAAATAGGTTATAGAAATATATCGTTAAGCAGTGGCAATATAACAAACTCGCTCTTAAAAAGCTCTTAATGCGAGAAAATGGCTTAGATTTAAAAGCTCTTACAGCTAGATTAAGCAGTAGCGAACAAGAAGCATTAGAAACTAACCTGATCCGTGGCGTAATAGAAAAATTACCAAAGATGGGATAACTGACTTTTCTAAAGTAAAGCAATACTTTATGCTCCGTTTGAGAGCAAAAGAGCGGTGGAGATAATGGGAGAGCTACGTCAAAAAGCTCCTATACTAAATAACACATCATCACTGCTTGAAAAACTAACAGCTATCAACCCAAAGGCTAGAAGAGCTACAACAAGGCATAGGGGCATTCAGTAACTGGAGCACTTATGACAATGAAGAAAGGCTAGCCGTTGAAAGGTTAAAATCACTGCTCCAGTATTGAGCAATGACGCATCTTTAAAAATCATATAGAAATGCAATTAATAATGCAGGCGATCTAAAAAGTGTTATTAATAATCTTGAAAAGATAGAGATAAAAGATGCGCCAGAGAACTCAACTAAACTACTAGAAGCTTTTAAAAACAGGTAAAAGGCGCTAGAGAAGAGGCTCAAACTGAGAAATAAAAGGGGATGGGTTTGTAGTAAAAATGGTAGCAACTTACTTTTATGGATGAAGCTAATTGAGCTAAGTAAAAAGCTTCAAGAGCAAGACTGATCTGGGCGAAAAAATATCAACTTCTTTAGCGTGGCTTCACTCAAAAACACCCTGAAATGTTTGAGAACAAAAGAGCAGTTAAAGAACTAATAGATTATGTACTTGATGAGCCAAAAGCACTATAAAGGCTGGAAAAAGCGAAAATAGTGTTTATCTTGGTAAAAGATGGCACAAAAATAAAAAGATATTGTGGTAAATAAAAGTGAAAATAAAATAATTCACGCGAATAGACGCAGGATGAGTACGGATGAAATAAAAGGCTGACAGTAAGTGAACGCCCATCCTGCACACTGATACTATGCCAGCAGGGGCGACTGGTGCAAATGCACGTTCGTCAGCTGATGAAAGCATATCACCAAAAACAAACACAAGAAGAGTTTAAAAAGCTTTTAAATGAATATGATGTGGATAAGTTTTTAAAGCGATAGAGAAAATATATTGGCGAAAAATGCAAAATATGGCAGAAATAGAGATAGCTGATAGAAATATTGAAAGCAACGACGGAGTTGGCGGCTGGAGTATAGCTCAACTCCAGCAGGTTACGGAAAAACTACAAAGCAGATTTTTAACTACAAAAGCTGACGTCGCGAAAGATAAGAGCTGGAAAGATGGACGAGGCTACTGTAATAAACTAAAATCTGATCTTGAAAGCAGCGAAGCACTCGGCTATGAGTATAAAAAGCTAGCGATTATGCTGATATGGAAGACTTTGAGCGAGAATTTGGAAAGCCTATCTAATCAAAAGGTGGCGAGAACAATAAACGCAAGCCCACATATAGCAAGTGAAAGCTTTACTTGGTGGCACAACAAATGGCGCTGATGAAAAGCGGCAACGTAAGCCCTGAAGAGTTTGCAAAAGGTTTTATATATGCATTGTTTGGATCAAAGATAACAGCTGAAGGAGTAAAAGAGTAAGCCCTGAGCTTTATAATAAGATACTAAGCATATCAAAAGCCAAGCGAAGAGATAAAAATATAGTAGATAATGCAGGAGTGGACAAACTTGCCAAACAAGAAAAAGAGGCATCTATAATGTAACGTATAATGGAAAAAGGCTGCTTGGCTAAAACAAGATATGGCTAATATAGATAATGCTATAAGATACGAAAGTGGAAATCTAAGTAAAGGCTAAACATATAAGCATAAGACACTTAGATGATGAGAGTAAAGAGGGCTTTGTTACAAAGAGGAGCTTTTCATTTGGGGTAAAAACGATGCGATAAATTATCAAGAGCATAAAGAACCATTTATAAATGACCGCAAAAGCAAAGGCTTTATGGTGGGAAGATGATAAAAGGTGTTAGAATTTAGACTTGTAGTTGGTAATGAAACAGCAGGGACTCCTTACACGGACGAATTACCACGACCTGCCGTTTTCTAATGACATTATAACCTTTATTCTGATAGAAACTTAAAAAGAGCCTATGAAGTTTGAAAACCAAAGCAAACTACTTGATGCAATAGATACAAGTAGCGACAAGGTAGAGCTTAGTTAAGAAAAGTGCTACTAAACAAAGATATAAGCGACGGGTAAAAAGCTAAAGCAGTAAATAGGCTAACTAAAAATAAAATTAGTCAAGCAACTAAAACTAGCTATATATCTACTAAAAACTCAAAAATAATTAAAAAGCCCCATCCTTAGGGCTTACTCTCTTTTCAAAATCAAAGTAAGTATTCTATTTTCTCAAAATTGGGTAGATTTGACACAGCCCTTAATGATAAATTGCCATTAAATTGCATAAAAAGGAGCAAAGAAATGGCAATAACTACTAACTGGTTTCAAGCCCCAGCTACAAAAGGAAAGGAAATTAAATTCTAGTTTCAGTTTTTAGGGTATCCTGCAAAGCTCGTCTAATAAATCTTGCAAAGTAACGCTTTTTTTAGCTCGTTTTTCTAGGGCAGTTTGTGCTCTTAAAAAGTGCCCACAAAAAGCTCTTCTATCCTGCCGCCGACTCGGGCAGGGCTTTTGAGCGAGTCAGGTGAATTTCACAAAAAGTTTTTCTTTTTCATTTACTGCGTTAAAAATTTCAAAGTAAATTATATCTTTTGGCTCTTTTGCAAGGCTCACCCACCAACTCCAGCTGCGACATTTACAGGTCCTGCAGCCTTTAGAGTGCTAAAGCAGGCGCCTAACGATAACTGGGTTTGTGTTTATGCTGCCAGCTTCTCGATTCGCTTGTAACCTTCTCATTTTTCAAAATTGTACACAAAGCGCGTGTATCGCGGTTGAAAATGCCAACTTGCATAGCTCCCTTAGATACTTTTCGTGATTATGCTCGAGTACTGCTACCAAAGACAGCCAGCTACGATTGACTTACGAGCCTTTGCTAGCTGTCAAATTATAAACTCACGCTCTCTCGCCGACCGCGGTAAAACGCTTTTTGGATAAATTTCTTGTTTTTAGCTCGTCAATGATCGCAAGTGCTGAGGTCTGCGTAGCTTATGTAGCTCTCATTTTTGAGTTTAGTATGAGATCATCCCCGCCAAGCACGTATTTGCCCGTGCGAGCTGCCGTTTGCGTCGTAGTCGCCTGCTGGACTTACATACGTCCAAAGCACATTTGTGCTACCTTTTCAGCTCAAAATATGACTCCGCCGTCGCCTTTGCCACGCCATATATGCTGCTGGAAAGTCTTGGGTGTCCATGAGCATGAGTGCCTTTGCTATCAACAAATAACGATGACCAGCGCCAAGAGCTACGACAGGCCTTGTGCTGAGTGCCTTCTAGTACATTACTGGGTGAGCGGCCATTTTGTGAGAAAGAAGGTTTATAACGACCAAACGGCAAATGCGCTGATAACCGTATCAAAGCCTGCTAAATCAGCCTTTGTAAGCTCGAAAAATATCTTTATAAACGACCTTGCGCTTTCGTTTTTATACTCTTTGTTTCTAACGATCGCTGTGACGTCGTAACCTTGATTTTAGCGCCTCATTTACTAAATTGCACCGCTTTTGCCGTTTGCACCTATGATTGCTATTTTCATTGTTTATCGCTACGTGTCTTTATTTCCCACAGCCAGCTTGGCTTTACGTCATCAACTATCACGCCGTCAGTCATAGTGTATTGCTCTGAGGCTACCGCGTTTTGTCTGGATGCAGATCATTTTTGATGCCGTTTTTGCCAGCCCTAAAGCACCTCTTACCCTCTGGATCTATGCGCACTGCGTCGCCTTTGCTTACTTTTATCACTTCGCCGTCGATAAAGAGCTCACCATCGCCATCGGTGATGATGTAAGCTCCTCGTTTTGCTTGTGCGCATGGACAAATGGCACGCTCACATTTGCCGCAAATTCGTTTATAGATACCTCACAGCCAGTTAAATTAAAAGCCTCTTTTAGCTCGACTCTTGGCTCGTTTGCGACCTTTGCAACCTGATAATTTTTCATTTTATTCTCCTTATTTTTGTGTTGTAATCTTTTTATTTACAACCGATGAGCGAAAGTATAATGATTTTTTTGTTGTAATGTCAAGAGTTACAACAAGTTTATCAAAACCTGTAAATTGAGCTGAAAATTTACGAAAAATTTATGATAACTTGGGTTAAAGTGCAAAATAACGCCTTTTAAAACGCTAAAAGGCATAGCGACCGAGCATAATAAAAAGCTCATTTTGACCTTTGCTTTTGTGTTGCAGAGAATGGACTTTTTCTAGCATACTCGATATTTGCGGGCTTTGCGATCAATGCAATCATGCAAGGAAATACGCTAAATGCCCTTATTTTCACGCACTTTTTGTGCTTATAGCGTGGCTTGTAGGAGCCATTAGGCGCCGCGTGGATACGCAAGTTTTGCAAAATATCTACGCAAAGCTTGCTGTAAATGTCATCATGAATGAAAAACAAAATGCCAAAGACGACTCTGCCCGCATCATCACCGTGAAGTAGCGCTCTCGCGAGGTTTGTAGAATTTCTTTGAGACGCATTTTCCTATGTTTTTACATCGGTCATTTCGATCATCGGCTCAGCGTTTATGCTCACTTTTTGTCGAGCCAAAAGGTCGCTGTGGCGTGCTTTGTAGTGATGACCTTTTCTTATATTTTTACCAAGATATATCAAGAAAAATGACGACCTTTATCTTCAGCAAATGACCGCCTAGAAAAAGAGCCAAAAGTGATGGGTGTAACAAAAAGCACGCTAAATAGGCACTACGACGTCGTTTCTAAATCTCGTATAGCGATCTCTCAAATGAGGGAGGCGATGAGCTGTTTTATCATCGGCATTAGCGCTTCGCTGCTCTTTTTGGTGGCGATAATAGTGCTAAGCTCGCAGCAGACAAATGCCGAGCCACATCTACTCTGTGTATGACCTATATATAAGTTTCGTCATCAGTCTTGACGACTCGCCAAAGCTCATCGAGATTTTCACATTAAAGATATCGTCAAGAGGATCGACGCCCAAAGAGGACTGATGCACAACAAGAGGCGTTCTTAAAGATCATTTTTCTAATTTTCACATTTTTATGATAGTTGAGGCCGTTTTTGGCTTCGTTTCAAACTCGCTTGCGCTCATTAGCGACGCATTTCACTGCTCTCTCAGACGCTGCGGCTCTCTTTTTATCGCTGGTTGCTTTTAAGATCGCAGAAAAAGGGCAAATTTACTAAAAGACCTTTGGCTTCTGAAAAGGTCGAGATCATCGCCGCTTTTCATAAACGCTATCTGCTCTTATCGCCTTTGCAGTCTTTGTCGTAGTTGAAGCTATCATTGAGCTTTTAACGAGCCCAGAGATCCAAAGCTGAAACGATGCTGTTAGTATTTTGGGACTTGTGGTGATGTAGTCGTAGCCATTTATATGCATAAAAGCGCTGATACAAAAGAAAAGATTAAACATGAAAGGTGTGCATTTGCCGTGCTTGGTGACACGCTTGGCTCGGTTGGCGCCATCGTCGCGGCGCTTCTTGTGATGAGTTAACTTCACGCAGGCCGATAGCATCGCAAGTATCTTTGTCTCTTCTCATCATAAAAAGTGGCGCTAGCTTGCTAAAGATAGCTTTAATATCCTGATCGAAGCCGTGCCGATTAAACGATACGGACTGAGTCGTAGGCGTTATAAAGGGTGTAGATGGCGTTAAAAATCGTGCATGACCTGCATATCTGGGCGATAAGTGCTGGCACAAATGCGCTCAGCAGCACGTGGTGGTGGATGATGCGTTAGCGTGGCTGAGTCTCAGAATGATAAAGGCGCATCGAGCACGAGCTTTCTCACGTTGGCATCGCCATGTCACGCTTCAGTTTGAGAGCGAGGCCTTGGACATAAAGACAGTCTCATCTGCGAGCTAAAAAGCGCGCATAGACATGCACACCCTGGACATCATCACTGTTGACACACACGGTAGCCATCGTTTCGCATAAAATGAATATCGTAGGTCGTGGCTTTGGGTTAGGCTATGTTTTTATTGATATAACCCATCTTATCGTGATAGAAGTACACGTGGCCGATCTGTGCTCTATTTTGTATGAAAAAGGATTATATATTTATTTTATTGCTGGCGTTAAATTTGCGCTCTATATTTTAATGCCACCGATGCTCCGTTTGAACAACCAGAGCTTTTGGACTTATCACGTGCCAGTGCTTGCAACCGCGACATGCATGCTTAGTGCTTTAGTTTATGCTTCAGGTTTTCTTATTTTTGAGCCGCTTGTGGCGCCGCCTATATATTCGCTTTGCGTTGTGCTCTGTGATCTGCGTAAAATTTTCAAGAGCTAAATTTGAGCTTTAAATTAAGCCTTGCCAGCCTAGCAAACCATTTTTACTCAACTTTAACGATATATAATCGCCTAAATTAACCAAGGTTTCATGAAAAACATTAGAAACTTTAGCATCATCGCTCCACTATCGACCACGGCAAAAAGCACGCTTGCTGACCGCCTCATTCAGGAGTGTGGCGCCGTAAGCGACCGTGAGATGAGCTCGCAAATCATGGACACGATGGACATCGAAAAAGAGCGTGGCATCACGATCAAAAGCGCAGTCTGTCCGCCTAAACTACGCACTAAATGGGCAGAACACGTTTTCAGTTGATAGACACCCCGGGACACGTCGATTTTTAGCTACGAGGTGAGCCGTAAGCAGCTAGCTGCGAGGGCGCACTTCTTGTCGTGGATGCTAGCCGCGGGCGTGGAGGCGCAAACCATCGCAAACGTCTATATCGCGCTTTGAAAACAACCTGAGATCATCCCGGTCATCAACAAGATCGACCCACCAGCGGCTGATCCTGCTAGGGTAAAAGACGAGGATCGAGACATCATCGGGCTTGACTGCTCAGGAGCGATCGAAGTGAGCGCAAAAACAAACGTTGGCATAAAAAGAACTGCTGAAGCGATCATCACGAGAATTCCTGCGCAAATGGCGACGCAAGCAAGCACACAAAGGCGCTCATTTACGATAGTTGGTTTGATAACTACCTTGGCGCGCTTGCTCTTGTGCGTGTTTATGATGGTGAAATTTCAAAAATGATGAAAATTTCGGTCATGGGCACGGGCAACACATCGTGCTGAGACCCATGTGTCAATCCTATCGCTCCGATCAAGACCAAAACGCTTAGCGCTGGCGAGGTTAGCATCGTTGTTTTGGGCTTAAAACGTTGGCATGACGTGCAAGTTGGTGATCCGATAACGCAGTCGAAATCTCTCAAAAGAGCCAGTTGGCGGCTTTTGAGAGGCTAAGCCGTTTGTTTTTGCGGGACTTTATCCAATAGAAACTGATAAATGTGAAGATCTGCGTGACGCTCGCTGGATAGCTAAAAGCAATGACAGCTCCATTAGCTCGAGCCGAGACACCTCAGTCGCACTTGGATTTGGCTTTAGGGTTGGCTTTTTGGGTCTTCTTCACATGGAGGTCGTCAAAGAGAGGCTGGAGCGTGAGTTTGACCTTGATCTCATCGCCACAGCGCCAACTGTGACTTATGAAGTCATCAAACTGATGGGCTACCCTAAAGATCCAAAACCCAAAGCCAGTTGCCACCCAGTCAATAAAAATAGACTCGATCCTGAGCCATACGTGAAAGCGACTATCATCACGCCAAGCGAGTTTTTGAGCAACATCATCACGCTTTTAAACAACCGCCGCGGCATGCAGACACAAGATGGACCACATCACGACCCGGACCGCGTTTTTACTCGAGTACGACATACCGATGAACGAGATCGTGATGGACTTTTACGACAAGCTAAAGTCAAGCACAAAAGGCTATGCGAGCTCGACTACGAGGCCAAGCGATTACCGCGCGGGCGATCTGAGTAAAGCTTGATGTCAAAGTGGCTGGCGAGACGGTCGATGCGCTCTCTATAATCGTGCCTCGAGAGCAAAGGCGCAGACAAAGGCGCAGGGACTTCGTAAAGGCGATGAAAGAGATCGTGCCTCGTCAGCTCTCTTGAAGTGGCGATACAAAGCTGGCATCGGCACAAAATAATCGCCCGAGAAAACCGTAAAATCAATGGGCAAAACGTCACCGCCAAGTGCTACGGCGGCGACATTACGCGTAAGAGAAAGTTGCTAGAAAAGCAAAAAGAGGGGCACGCATGAAAGCTGTGGAAAGGTGAATTTGCCGCAGAGGCGTTTTTATCCGTCCTATAGACCATGCGTTGTCTCGCTTTGTCATACTTCGTTTGTAATCTCGGTACTCGGTCATTACCATGGTAACTCCATCGTATTCTATCCACGCCTTGTCGACTTTTGCGATACTGCCGCATTTGGGGGAGCTGTTTGGTGGATGGTTTTTGATTGAAACTGCGATGCTAAATTTACAAAAAGGGTGCTATGCCGTTTGTGAGACTGCGTGACAAAAAGAGGGTGATAGCCCGTGTGGAGCAAAAAGAAGATGATAAGCGGGTTACAAAGCTAATAAGCGAAATTTCAGGTAGAAGCGCTCAAAATGACGTTGTCATTATCGATGAGATCGACACGAACAACTACGGCATCGCAGGCGAGAGCGTGAAAATCTCCGCACATAAAGTGAGCAAAAAGGAAGTGAAATGCCAAGAGACGATCATTGTGCTTAATATTTGCAGCCGTCTTTTCTAACTGGCACCGTGGCAAAAGCCAGTCTTTTGTCTCATCGTGCGAGGGCATGAACGGCGTGCAAAGTGCAAGTATAAGTAAACGAAGATAAGACCTGTCGAAGAGGTTAAGTGAGTGATCCCAGCTGACTGCAGCGCTTGCAGTAAGCAGGGGCGATGAAGCATCTTTATAAATGGCGTCAAGTGTAGAAGCGATGTGGCGATAAACCGCCGCTTAGAAAATACGATCGACATAAATGTTTGCGGGCTGAAAGAAGGTCTATTTTCATAAGGATCGTGGATGCTAGAAGTAAGCGCAAGGTCGATTTACCACACAAGAGAAGATGGCGGCGGCGTAGATCCTTTTAGCTCAAATCCACGCCTTGAAGTGCTCTTTATATGTTTTTAAAAGCGTGAGCTACCCTCGCGTGGCATCGTTGTACGTGGATACGCAAACATCGCCTTATACATATAGGCTTGATTTTAGATTTGACGGAAAGCTTAGAGCGCACTTACCTAGAAGCTCTGGAGATTTACAAACGGACATCTATATGGCGAGCTTGTGCAGAATATACCATTTCAAAACGAATTTCCTATCCCGACTCAGGACACCATGTGCGAGGAGACTTTGAGGCGTCAAAAGCGGTCGCTTGACTTCTGTCGCGCTTTTTGAGTCACAAGCCGCCATAAAAGTGGCTGATGAGACTCACTAAACTTTTGAAAGGGATGTGAGTGCCACTCAGGCTCTCTTTGGATCTTTTGTCCTATGAGCGGTTGCGCTCCACTCAGACATTGTGCAGTTGCCTTTGATCCTTACAAGAACTGCCGTCAAAGTCAACAGAGCTAACGGCCTTGAAGTCTATATAAAGCGCGGTGCATGATGGTCGCAAAAACAAAAGGCACTATCGCAACTATAACCGATGTGCGGGCACTCGTAAAAGAGGTATGTCGTAAGCTTCGAAACGATCTTGCTGACTTACTTTAGCGACTCTCTTGAAAGAGAGCTTGCAGCATCGTGGCGCAATGTAAATGGCATGGGTGGTGTCGTGGTTGGAAGTTTCTCATAAACGGTCTTGAAGCAAATATGAGCCGGATACTTAAGCGGAGGACAACACAGCAAGATAAAGATCACTCTTAAAAATCCGAGGCGATCAAAGCATCATTAAAAATATCTCAAACACAGTCCAAACCAGTTTTGAGCTAGCCCGCACTGGCGAGTTACGTTTAAGCGGGCATACCTTAACAGACATCATCAACGACGTGCCGTCAGCGTCTCCGCTGATCGCTATCTTAAATAGCTGATGTTTTCAGTGCGTTTTGCGTTAGGCTTTACGCCAAAGACATTTTGTGAAAACCTGCTCGCGATACCGCGAGCGAAACCCTTTCGTAAGAGAGCTAGAGGGTCACAAAATGGAGTAGCTTCTACGGCTACTCTGAGGTCAAGACCTCATCCACTCAAAGCACCAAATGCACGGACTTTTTATCTATGTAGGTAGCCGGGCTCCCATTTGCACGGTTAAAATTGCTCGTTTGGCTCAGGAGTCACATTGCGCCCCGCCGATAGATGATAGATGTGCATCACGGCTACTCACACACGGCTATTTTGGCAAATGAACGTGTGCTAAAAACTCAAACCTCATCTTTCCACGCCCACGTGCGACAAAGCACGATGTCGGCTACTGGCGGCAAGCGATCTTAGACTCAAGACAAAACAATCCAAGAAAGATGCATTACTAAAAAGATCGGACGGCCAGTCATATTAGTCGATGACATCGCAACCACTGGCAACAACGATGCTAGAAAGTCGTAGAGATACACTTCCCAGCAGGCGTTGATGCCGTCTTTTAACTTACTTTTAGCAGATGCTGATGCTACTTACAAAGTAGCTTTACCTTTTGAAACTAAGCTGTTATTTTTATATCTTCGGCTACTTCTTCGCAAGCTACTTTATAGCGGTATTTGCACGCTAGCTCTAGGTAGCTTTTTGAGATGCCGCATCGTTTTTCTCGCCGTAAAAGTCAGCTAACTTATAGCAAGCAAGACCAAATCTTTGCTCGCATGATTTTTGCAAATAGCTCATTTGCTTTTTGCCTTGCATTTTTGGGTCATCTTCATGGTATTCGCCAAGCTCAAAGCAAGCTTTGGCGTGCCAAGATCGTATGATTTAGTTAGTGATTTCTACGATCGTTTCATTGTCTTTTTGAGTTGATTGATTTTTGAGTTTAGTAAAACTGCAAGTCTATAGCAACCCCTTTTATCGCCTAGATCGCAAGCTTTTTGATAGTACATGACACCTTATGACGATCTCGTCTGGCATATAAAGTTTTACCAATTTCAAAACACCAAACAGCTTCATTATTTGCGCATTTTTGCTCGATCTCAGCTATCTTTTTCAGTCTCACCGCAAACCCGAGATAAACAAGATCGCAACAGCAGTTAGAATAGATACTTTTAAAACACATTTACTCCTTTATCGTTAAAATTTATTTAATCGCATTATAAAATCATATAACTTAGATTAGAATTTGAAAAAGGAGTAGAAAAGGTAACGGCTAAGAGGGACAATTTAGTAGATATAGCATCGTCCCTGCGGATCATATTTGAGCCACTATTTTATCGCTAGCTCGAAGTCACTACTCATGCCCATCGAGCAGATAGTTGCGCCTTTTGGCTTTAGGCTCATAATCTTTTTATATGTTAGTTCAAAGCTCTTTGCACCTCTTTGGCTCATCCACATGCGCTCCGATGCTCATCACGCCTTTTAACGTATATTTTTGCACTCTGCTTTGGATGCGCTCATACCTTTCAGCCGCATTTGCGACGCTGACACCTTTGCTTTGTATCTTCGTCGGCCGAGTTTATCTGAAGCAAAGTATTCAGCTTATAGCTAGCCTTTTTATCAACCTCCACGGCTCTTTCTGAAGCTATCACAGCTTTGCCAAAGCACTGGCTTTAGGTTTATCATTTGATTGATTTTATTGTTTTGCAGGCGGCCGATCATGTGCCATTTGATGTCAGTGAAATCTTGCAGCTCTAGCTCTTTTTGGCTAGCTCTTGGACTCTATTTTCGCCAGTACTTTTCTCTGCCCTTGTGCGTAAAGCTCCCTCTACTCAGTGCATGTCACATTTTTGCTAACGGCTATCAGCGTCACATCTTTGCTACTTTCTATCTTTTCAGTAGATCTTTTAAAACTATCATCATAAACCTCCGCTTAATCTCATAATGTCATTAAAGGTCGCGAGCACCATGATGCCAAGCAGTAGTGCCCAGCCGCAGTAGGTGAGCGTAGCAAGCACTCGCTCATTTATCTCGCGCTCTAAAAATTAGTTCATAAATGTTAAATAAATGTGCCCGCCATCAAGCGCTGGGATAGGAAAGAGGTTTAGCACGCCCAACTTTACAGAGATGAGCGCCACGATGGTTAGAAGCACGCTAAGGCTGATCTTAGCGGCCTGAAGCGACATCGGCGATCTGCACGATGCCTCCGACCTCTTTTAGCGGCACAGCTCCAATGACTAGCTTTTCAAAGCTTTTTAAAATGAGCTTTGAAGCCCTCGACCGTCTCGTCAAAGGCGTACTTAGGGCTCTCTAAACCTGCAGTGATAATTCTACCACTTCGCCATTAGGGCTGGATGCCGATCAGTGGTCGCTGCTCCTTTTCATTAAATCAATTTATCGTTTCACCCTATCTTTGGTGTTAATTTGATGGTTAGTGACGAGCCGTTGCGGTTCATCAAAATGGCGCTAGGTTCAAGCTTTACGTTTTTTGCTGATCTCGTCCCACTCTGTTTATTTTTTACGCCATTTATCTCTAAAATTTTATCGTTTATTGCTATACCAGCGCTCGCAGCTGCCGAGCTTTCAGCTATGTGGCCGACACTTGGCGCAAGCCTCTCAACACCGATAAATCCAAGCAAAATGTATATGAAAAATGCCAAGATAAAGTTAAAAATGGCCCCGCAAAGAGGATGTAATGCGCCTTATGGGACTTAGCACGTTGTAGCTGTCAGCGTCGTAGTTTTTGGCCTTTGGGTCGGTGTCGTCTTGTCCTTTTAGCTGCACGTATCCGCCAAGTGGGATCGCGCTTAGGCAGTAGTCGGTGCCGCCAACGTTTTTGGTGTAACTTTTCTCGCCAAAGCCGATGCTAAAGGTATTTACTTTGACGCCGAGCATTCTTGCTACTAAAAAGTGGCCAAGCTCGTGGAAAAATATGAGAAAACTAATGGCTAAAACGGTCACTAAAAATAAAACGAATACGCACAAGCCCAAGGCAAAGCAGAGGCTAGCGTGAAGAGAATGCCTTTCAAAACTTCATCCTTTTTGAAAAATTGATGAGATTTCAGCCAAAACTTTATACATTTACTCTCGATCTGCCTTGCCATTTAGGCGAGAAAATCTTCTTAGCCGAGAGAGTGTTTTGGCTCTATTTAGCCCTTTGCTGGACGCTAAAATAAGTTTTTATCTTTTATCATCTAGGTCACATTTCAGATCAAAAACGTGACTTTATTTGACCAACGATGGCTTTAATGAAAATATCAGGGCGGGGCAAAATATCATTTGGCAGCTCTTGCAAAAAGCTCATGCCATCATCGTTAAAATTTATTCTAGCCCTTGGCACAGCGTCGTTTCTAAGCTCCATCTCAAATGTGAGTCATATACAAATGGCGCAAAAAGGCAATTTCTAAGTGAATTTACTGTGCCAGCTCTTCGTCACCAAGCATCTGCATTACCAAACCAGTAGCCAAAATTTATAGCATTTAGCGAGATGTCAAAATTATAAGGATCAGCAGGAGTTACGCCGATGCGGCGCAAAAGCTCATATAGGTAGCGTTTGCTTGCAAACTATCATATTAGCATACAGCTTTTGCAAGTAGTGGATGCGAACGGCCGGCCTCTCTTGCAAGCGTAAAATTTTCAAAGATATATCTGTGGGCAAACGAGCGGTGCGGATACCGAGCGAGTGGCCTGCGTGCTTAGATAGTCTAGTACTCAGGGCTTTTTGAAAAGCTCATCGCACCCAAATGCCACGCAAAGTCTCTATGTCGTTATCAAACGTATCAACGTATCTGCATGGGTTTTGTCGTATTCCCAGCGCAGCTTAATCAAAAACTCATTTAGCTCAGGGCTGATCACGCTGCCGATCTTTTTCAATTCTTAGCATCGTGATAGAAATTTTGTGTTGATGATCTTTTGATTTAGTTTTTTCGCTTGCTTTTTGTAGGGCTGGCTCATTGGTAAACACGTTTTAGGATGATCTCTTTTCAGTTCGCAGCTCGACTCTAACTCTTTTTCATCGCCTTTACATAGGCAAAGATGTACTCAACCAGAATAAAGCGTGAGCGCAACAGCTATCCAAAAGCAAAAAGCTCGCCACCGTGCCAGCTCATCAGTAAAAACCAACCGCAAACATCTGCGAAACGGTTTTGACCTGCCAGCCATCGAAGCTGCGACTTCGACGCCATCACTCTGCCATCACGACACGAAAAGCCAGTTATAAAAACTCTCTTATCAAGATAAGATAAACAGCCCAAGTGCTCGCTCTGCATACATCATAAGACTCCAAAAATGCAGCTAAGATCAGCATCTTATCAGCTAGTGGGTCAAGGATAGCGCTGCTTGGTCTTTTGATCCCAGCTTCTAGCGATGTAGCCATCAAAAAGTCAGTCACCGAGGCGATCACAAAGATGAGGGCTGCGAAGTAGTTTATCCAGCTTATATGAATTTATGCGTAGCCTCTGGCGCATTTACGAGCATAAAAAACATAAGCGGAGCTAGCAATATCCTAAAAATGCCAGTGATCTGGTAATTTGAGCTCACAAACTATGCCTTTATGCCTGTAGGCTTTCACCTCATTTAAAGGTCGTGCCGCCATCTATTATAAATGTATGTCCAGTCACCCAGCTAGCCTTAGACGAGCATAAAACAGACATGCTCCAGCTAGGTCGGTCGGCTGTCCCATGCGGTTTAGCGGGCTGCTTTTGCCGTCATATCGCGCACCTCTTCGTAGTTTGTAAAGGCTCTCAGCGCGTCTGTCTCGATAGGGACCGCCGCTCTACGACATTGACGCGGATGTTTTTCTCGCCAAGCTCGGTCGCAGCGTATCTTGCCATCGCTTCAACGGCTGCTTTTGCTCGTGCCGTGGCCTGCGTAGCTTTTCGATATAGACCACTCTCCAGCTGAGCTTTAGACTAATTATGCGCTGCCACCGCCAACTTTTTCCATGCGTTTTGCAGCCTCTTGTGCGCCCACGACAAAGGCATTTTACAGTTGCTGTGAAGATATTATTTTATACCTCTTTTGGCTTTTAGCTTCATACTCTAGTGTATCCACCAGCCACCGCACGGCCTGAGATGATAGCGTTTTGAGATGATCAACCTCGACAAAGTCCTCATCTATCTTTAAAAATAGCTCCTTATAAGTCTCTGCTCAAGGACGTTTAGCGCGTAGGCTCTCAGCTTTTATCTTGTAGGTAGCCTCAAGCTCTTTTTGCCTGCTCTTTGGCAAGCTCCTCGTTTGAGTTGTAGGTAAAGCGACATTTACGCCAGCTTTTGCAAACCTTTTTCGACTCATGGCTCTGCGCTGATGCCTCTAGTGCCGCCGCTGATGACTAGCGTTTTACCTCAAATTCGTTTAGTGTGTCCTTCTATTAAAATCCCTTTACTGTGTAATTTTTAATAACTTCTTCGGATCTTTTTGTAATTTTCTTTGCTCGGTTTGCAAAGTGGCAAGCGGTACCCAAAGTGTCGATCAGTCCCAGCCAGATACATCGCCGCTTTGATCGGTATCGGTTGCTTTTCGCAAAGAGCTGCTTTGTTTATCGTATAGAGGTTCGTCACTTATCGTTTTGCTTTTTATATTCTTCGCTCATCGCAAGGTGAGTAAGCTGCGAATCTGGATCTGGCAAGAGGTTTGCAGTGACCGAGATGACGCCCTTTCCGCCGTATGATAGATAGGGTTTATCGCATCTTCGCCGCTGATGACTACTAAATCAGGCTCGTGAGCTAGCAGATCGACACATCTATCGATGCTGCCTCGTCGCCCTCTTTTGATGCCGTAAATGTTTTGGCAATCTTTAAAAAGTTCAAAAACGGTCGCTGGCAAGATATCTACGCCAACCTCGCCTCGACGTTGTAAAGAAGACTGAATTTTCTATGTTATTTGCGATAGCCTTGTAGTGCTCGTAAAGCCCTTCTTGCGTTGGTTTATTGTAGTAGGAGCGACTGATAGGATGCCGAGCGCCGTGAGCTTGGGCGATCGAAGATATCAATGGCCCGTGAGTGGCGTTGCTACCAGCACCAGCGAGACCTTTGACATTTGTGCCTTTCTTTACATGCATCTACTGGGTGATCTCGATGCAGGCCTATGCTCATCATGCGTTAGAGTCGCACTTCGCCTCGTTGTTCCCACTGGCACAACGACGTCTCATACCGTTTTTATCTGTCTTTTATCAGTTTTTTTCAAAAACTGACTTCGTCTATGGTTTTTAAATGGCGTAACTAGTGCTGTCATCGCACCTTGAAGCGAATTTTTCACGTCTATTCCTTTTTAAGATTATTGTCGTACTAGTCATTGAAATATCTATTTGCTATCTCTTTTAAAAGCTTGGCATCTATCTTATCTATATTTTTCAAGCTCGTAGTGGCTTTGCGTCGCCTCTAGCAAGGTATGAGCCATAATTTGCTACTTGCTCGCGCTCTCAAATGAGTAGATAAAAGTCAGTTTTTATCAATTTGTAACCTTAAAAACATCCCTTTGTCGATTGGCTTTTCTTTAGATCATCTTATGATCTTTAAAAATCTCAGCCTCAACCGCGCCAGCCTCGACATCAGGTTGCAAACTGCTGTAAAAATATAAATACTTTTTCATCAACGCAGCTCATATTGTAAGCGTAATTTGATTTACAAGCATTAGCTCATCGACAGGCGTTTGCTGTAAATGGAGCTTTTGCTGGTGGTTAGATACTCGCTTATCGCATTTAGCCCCAACTTGATCAGCGTGCTCTGAAAGTTCGGGATCTTATAAGCGATCGCTAGCATTTGCGCTTTTGGCTATCTTTGTAGATGATAGCTCTTTTGCGTCGCGTCTTGCTCAGGCTCTTGCAGTGTAGTTTTTGGTATGGCTTCTTTATTTTTATGCCGCTAAAGTTTTTTTCTTAGCCAGCTTAAATGCCCTCGTCCTTTGCCGATGTCGCCACTTATCATTATGGCGTTTTTTTGGCTGATAGTACGCAGCGTGAAATCTTTTTATATCAGCGATCTTCCAGTTTTCGATATCTTTTTATGAAAGCTATTGGCGTCCAGTGGTATTGGGTGGTAGATAAATGCGGCTGTAGAGCCTAAAGTAGAGGTATCCCATGGGGTTGTTGGTCTGTTCGCCACCCGCGCTCCCCGTGCACCACCGCGCTCTGGCTGAAATCTTTTTATCTTTTTAGCTTAATGCTTTCATAAGTTCGGCAAAAGACCAAGCGTTTTGTATCTAATTTTCATTTGAAGCTTTTATAAGTAGTGAGTGTAGTCAAAGCCCAGTATTGCTGTTATTTACACCGCCAAAGCCCTTTACGATCTCGTCAAACTCCCAGCGTGTGATTTGGTTGATTTGAAATTTAGATGCTCTAGCATGAGCGATGCCGCTTTTTGCCCATCACTTCGTTTCTGAGCCAACTTTATAAAAAGACATCGACACTATCACTTTTGAGCTGATTTACTGGTACGTGATACCCTCAAGTCCATTTTCTAGTTTAATGACAATTTCTATCAATCTCTTTGCCTCTATTTTTAACATTTGCGCCGATCGTTTCGCTGATAGAGGCAAAGCTCACTCTCTTTAAAAGCTCTGTGAAATTTCTAATGTATATCCCTTTGCGATCATCGGCCTCTTTAAAGATAAAGCTAGTGGATTCTGGCACCAGTTTGTTCCCCCATTTTTATGCGCTCATAGGCATCAGGTCTCCGCTATTCTATGCCGCCACACGCGATAAGCGTCGTCTTGCCATAAAGCTCATCAGCCACGGCTTTAAAGATATCTTTTTGACCCTTTTTACGATCACCTTAGCCGCTTAGTCCGCCAAAAATCCTAATGTGACGAGTGAGAGAGCGAATAATCAACGCTTGTATTTGAAACAAGCACGCCACTAGCGCCGTTTTCACCGCGCAGCTACAAAGTTTGATCGCATCTTCGTGGCTCATATCGGGAGCTATTTTAAAGATGATAGGTAGTAAGTGGCAAAATGACGCTAAAAAGCTCTTTTATGAAGCTCTCATCTTGAAGCGCCTCTTACATTTGGTGTGTTTGGCGATGAGACATTTATGACAAATGTATCGTACTTTCACCAATTCTCTTACTGTACTCATAGTCTTTTATCGCATCTTCGTTTGGCGTAACCTTGTTTTTACCGATGTTTGCCCAGATCGGTATGGTGAAAGGGATATATCTTTTTAACTCTATTTTTGATAGCCTCACAGCCTTCGTTGTTAAAGCCCATCGCATTTTGGATGCTCTTCGTCTATGAGCCTAAAAAGCCTTGGTTTTTGCGTTGCCGTGTTGTGGTTTTGGTGTAAATGTGCCACCCTAAATGCCCAAATCCAAGAGCCGTTAGCGCTTCAAACATCGTGGCGTTTTTATCAAAGCCACCAGCTATGCCAACCGGGTTGTGGTAGGTGCTTGAGAATAAATTTTTGTTTTTAGCGCATTGTCATCGACCACGCATTTGTGCGCCAAAAAGCTTAGCGAGCCAGGGGAAGATTTTTATTTGCCCCAACCATCGCTACTTCAGCGATCTTGTGGGCAGTTTCAGGATCAATTTGAAAAATATAGATTTTAAAGTATTGTAGTTTAAGCTCATTTTAACCTCTTTAAAATGCCTAGTAATTTCTGCAAATCTTAGCAAAAATCGCCTTAAACTAAGGCTTTTGCCCTTAAGTCTTGCATAAACTTTTCATTTCTCTTGCTAAGCTCCTCGTCGCTTCCACCATCAATGATCTTGCCATCACTTAAAACTGCGATTTTATCGGCACTTTTTCGACCGTGCTTAGGCGGTGAGCGATGACAAAAGATGATCTTTTTGTTTCTTAGATTATTTATCGCCTTTTGTGATCTCTTTTTCGCTCTCGTTATCAAGCGCTGAAGTAGCCTCGTCAAAGATTAGATTTGTGGTTTTGATAAAGCGCTCTAGCTATGGCGATGCGCTGTCTTTGACCGCCTGAGAGGTTGGTGCCAAATCGTTTAAGATAGTGTTTATGCCGTTATCTAGCTTGCTTACAAACTCATAGGCATTGGCTGGTTTTTAGTGCGTTTTATCACGGCATCTTCGTTAAATTCTCTGCCGTAAGCTGCGTTTTTTTAGCAACTCGTGTCGTTAAAGATATAGACACGCTGGTGTTACAAGTCCGATATTTTGGCGAAGTGAGTGATATCTTGATATCTTTTTGAAATTTGTGCCATTTATCAAGTAATTTCTCCGCCATTTACGTCGTAAAATCTCATAAGCAAATTCATAAGCGAGCTTTTTCCGCCGCCACTTGAGCCAACAAGGGCTATAAATTCTGACTTGTTGCTCTCGATCTATCCCTTTTTAAGACCTCTTTGTCGCCGTAGCTTAGGCGGGACATCGTTAACTGATCACATTTATCTCTTCGTTTAGCTCTTTTTGGCCATCTTTTATCTGGCTTACCTTATCCATCAGAAAAACGTCCTCTCGCTTGCTGCGATGGCGTCTTGCATCTTATTATAGATATTTACGATGCGTTTTAGCGGGAGTGTAGAGCATGAAAAGTGCTGTTAGAAAACGAGAAAAGAATGCGCCCATGTTTATATGCCCGTCGATGACGTCTTTACCGCCTATGATGATGACCGCTGCCACGCCTATCGAGCCGATGGTCTCCATTAGTGGGCTTACTAGCTGCTCGATCTTTGACGCTTTTTCGACTTTAGCCCTCAATTTATTATTTTCATCAACAAAGCGTGAATGCTCGTATTCTTGGGCGTTATTTGCTTTGATTATCTCGATATTTGTAGTAAAATTTCACTAAGCGCAGAGGTGATGTCTGATGTTTTTCTTGTGACCGTTTTGGTAATTTCTTCATCCTTTTCAGCAAGGCGCGAGATCGGATAGATCGCCACTGGCATGACGACAAGGGCGAAAAATGCCAGCTTTGGACTTTGATAGACGACAACGACAAAGAAGTCCTATAATGGTGACTGACTCTCTTGTTAGCTCGGTATGATGCTGATACTATCGATCTTATGCGGTCGATGTCGTTTGTTGTTCTGCTGATTAGCTCGCCAGTTCTAAATTCATTGAAAAATCCATATCTAAATTTAAAAGGTTTGCAACCATCTTTTCACGAAATCTTCTAATCGTATCTTTGCCCGATATATGCCGTAAAATAGGCCTGCATGAAGGTTCCGATGTTTTTATAACGTAGATCGCGAGATGATGGCGCAAGGCAAGATGTAAAGTAGCTTTTCGTTTTTCTCAACGAAAAATTTTATTTAGCTACAGGCTCCACTAGATGAGGCACTTACCGCTGTTCCGCCACTGGCAAGCCCCATGCCGATGATGGCAAAATAAAGTGTGGGATGTGGTCTTTAAAATATGGACCAAAGCGCTTTAGCACATCTTTTAAAGCCAAAAATTATTCATTATTTCTCTCCCAAACTGCGCCATTTTGGCGTATCCATGATAGAGATATTCATTTTTGCTAGCTCATCTCTTATCTCATCAGCCCTTGCGAAATTTCTCTCTTTTTAGCTACCGCGCGCTCATCAAGAAGTTTTTGGATATGCTCTTTTGCTCGTCACTTTACGCCAAACTGAAAATACTCCACATAGTTTGTGATAGCAATGCCTAAACATTTCGCCTATAAGACTCTAAATTTTGCCACCACTTCGGCCTTATATGCTTTATCTTTTGGGTTATTATCAGAGTCTTTCATTTGCCGTTTTTACAAACTCATCGACGCTTGCAAGCGCCTTTTGAAGCGTTTAGATCATCGCTTAGCGCTTCAAGTAGCTCGCTTTTAAAGCTCTCATTTGCCATGCCTGCTTGCACGCCATCAACTCTTTTTGAGGGCGGTAAATTTTTATCAAGTCTCTTTTTGAAGCTACTAGATCTTCATCTGAATAGTTAAAATGAGCCCTGTAATGGCTCGTAAGCAAGTAATATCTAAGCACTTCGCCATGAACGTTTTTAGGGGCGTCCTTTACGAAAAAGCTGTTATTTAGGCTCTTGCTCATCTTTTCGTTATTTACCTTTTATAAAAGCCATTGTGCATCCAGTATTTGCTCAAATTTTTTGTGATAGAGCACATCTGCACTGGCTTGCCTCGTTTTCGTGGTGCGGAAAGAGTAGGTCGATGCCGCCAGCGTGGATGTCGATCTCACATTTATCATTTTTCTTTGTCGCTTAAAAACTCCCTTATCATCGCCACGCACTCGGTGTGCCAGCCGGGCGACCCTTGCCAAATGGGCTCTCATACCATTTCTCGTCAAATTTCCAAAGCACAAAGTCTTTTTCATCTCTTTTCTCGCCAAAACTAGCCACACGCGCGATAAGATCGGTGTTGTTATCCTTGCCGCTAATGCTAAAATAGCCACTATCCTTGCTCGTATCAAAGTAAATCCCATCGCTCGTCTTTATACGCCACACCTCTATCCATAAGCACCTTGATGAGCTAATGATCGCCTCCAAAGCACTGCGTAGCCTTTGGTTTAAAGTCTGGATCAAGCACGTTTAAAAGCGCCCATGTCGCTCTCGTAGTGCGCTATATATTTGTTTGTGATCTCCTCTAGGCTTTTGACCAGTTTGCGCCATTTTTGTTTAAGTTTTTATCGTCGATGTCGGTGTAGTTTCTTGCACATTGACCTTGTAGCCAAAGCGCTTTTAAGACCCTTCTTAAAAGATCAAAGCTAACGGCTGACTTTGCATGTCCCAAATGCGCGTCGTCATAGACCGTTGGACCACACAGATAGATGCTTGCCTCGCCATCTTTAATAGGGCTAAACTCAACCTTTTCTCTTTTTAGAAGTATCAAAAATTCGCATTAAATATATCCTTTAAAAATGTTAAACCAAAATAGAGGCAAAACCGCCAAAATAGCGATGGCGGCTATAAATCTAGGCTCGATTATAGCTAAAAATCGCTTAGCTCCAAAAGGCTCTTATATATAAAATAAGCTGTAAAAATCCCCCAAGCGAGCTTGCAAATGCAAGGACCAGCAGCTCCAAAACTCTGCATCAAAATGACAGCTAGGATCAAATTATCACAAGGCAGATGATAGAAATTTTGGCCGCCTCTTTTTGCTTCATATTTGCATAGAGCCAAAGTGAGAAAGTACTAGCCAGTCCAAATGGCGTAAGCCCCACCAAATAGGCACTTAGCACCTTGGCGCATTCAATGGTGTTTGCCCTTACAATCCCTCTTCAAACAAAGAGCCAGATGATAAACTCACTTAGCACTACGCCTGTGATCGTGGCTGCTAGCAGGGCGCAAAAGTAGCAGATAAAAAGCTCTTTTTCGTCCAAACTAGGGCGTTTGCTTCATCTTTTTGCTTTAAAAAGTCTGGTGATCTTTGGAAAGAGTGCCTGAGAGAGTGCGATCGCAAAGATGGCAAGTGGGAGCTGGAAAAATTCTATTTGCATAAAAGAGATAGCTTATCGAGCCACTTACAAAAAGCTAGCTAGCCAAGTATCCATAAATGCGCTTATCTGCATCGCACTTGAGCCAAGTAGGCCGTGGTAGAAATGGCTATAAAAAGCCTTTGCTGTGAGGCTCTTTTTCCTTTTAAAAATATCCGCTTAGTCCCGCCCCAGAAAGGCTCTATTTGAGGCTGTTAAATTTCGCAGCGATTAGATGCACCAAAACCTGCAAAATGCCGCCTGCAACGACGCCAAAGCTAAGATAAAGTGCGACCACGCTCTCGCTCTTGCCACGAGCCAAAAGTAGTGAAGCGATCATGGCTAAATTTAGTAGCGCAGTAGAAAAATGCAGTCGTTGCAAAGTGCCCTTTATACTGAAGCAGCGCACCCATGAAAGTGACGATATAAACAAGGGCTAGATAGTAGAGATTTATGCGCACAAGCGGCACAGCGTCTGTGATATTTTGCTCGTTCAAGCCGCTTGCGATGATCTTTATAAAATAAGGCGTAAATAAATTTACAAGAAGCGTCAAAACGCCTATAAAAAAAGTAGAAATTTGATGAAAATTTCAGCTTGAAAGATCGCTTTTTCTTGCTATTTGCAAGTGGCAAAAATGCCTGCGTAAAAGGCGCCCTTCGCCAAAGATGCGGCGAAATCAGGTGGTATCTTAAATGCTATAAAAAGAGGGTCGCTAAATATGCCAGCACCAAGGATAGAAGCCGTTAAAAGATCTCTTATAAGCCCTAAAATCCTTGAAGTCATGATGCCAACTGAGTTTGAAAAAGCCTTTTTATAAACATCGCCCACCTAGTAAATTAAAAACGCAATAGTAACAAAAGATGCTTTAAAAGCTTACATAACCCAAATTTAATAAAGTTTTAGAGATAATAAGAGCCAGAATACATGTGAAATGGATCAAATTTGAGCGAGAACGTGCAAGAAAAACGAGATTTTACCGCCAACGCAAATTCAAACTTCAACACCTTATCTATCGCTTAAAGAGCTAAGCAAACAATATAGCGTGCCGGTAGAATTTATAGATTACAAACTCTCAAATATCTTAACTTACTACAAAAATAAAGACAACGTCGAGCCAGTTTTTGTCCCTGAAGACTTTAAGCTTTTTGATGACAACACATTTTATCTTGACGAGACGCTAGAGATCGAGCAGGTCTATGACGTGGAGTTTTTGACGTGAGCTAAATGCCACGCCAAAGCTGCCAAAGATCGATATCGGCGTAATTCAACCATCACAAAGGTCATCGCAAAGGTTAGAGCGAGCAAAGAGTGCGAATACGAGCAGCACTACGAAGATAAGCTTTTATGAATACATCGCAAAGCAGCTTATGAAAGCTCAAATTTTAATAGGCATAAGGATCGGCAAGCTAAAAGAGGAGCTAAAGCAAATCACCTCGATAATCCACGTAAAGGCGAGCTTGACAAGGACTATACGCTAAATCGAGCAGGCATCAACCCTAAAAAGCGATCGACGCAAAGATCATCTACTACTACAAAGATAAGCTTGATGGGTTAAAAGACGAAGATAAGGTTGATTACGCTGATAGGGGCTTTGTCTTTGGCGTGGCAAAAGATGAAGTGATAATGGAGGAGAAAAAGTCTACACGAGGGCGCAAATGGACGCGACGTAAGAGGCAAGCTTATAGAGGTTGCAAAGCCAAAAGAAGAGAGCGAAAAAGAGATAAGCATAAGCGAAAAATATCGAGCGCGTAGAAAATGATGAGAGTATAAAATATATCGCTAAAAAGCAGGCTACGTGGTCGAGAAAAACGGCTCTTTTGACATCAGAAGAGCGCAGAGATAAATGAAGCAATTTAAAACGACTGGCTCTATCCAAGCAGGCACCGACACAAACGTCACATTTAGTAGTTCGGAGACTGACACGATCAAAAGACGCTATCGGCACTGGCATCATCGTGGAGGCCGATGAGATCGAGGTAAAAAGGAAACGTCGGTGCAAACGCGATGGTCAAGGCAAATGATGTAAATATAGGCGGTCAAACTCACCAAAAAGGCTAGAAATTTACGCCAAACACGCCAAAATTTCTATCCATATCGGCAAGGTTGAGGCTGAAAGCGTCGAGATAGATAGGCTAGAAGGCGGCACTGTCATAGCAAAAAGAGTGAAGATAAATAGCGTAGTTGGTGGCTCTATAACAGCTCAAAATATCCAGATAGACACGCTTTGGCTCAAACTGCACCATCACAGCCTCGCACCTAATCGACGTTAGATATCTAAGAGGCACTGATAATAAATTTATCATTGACGCCAGCAAGATGCCTGAGAGTGCGGAGGCTACGCAAGATCAGCTAAGCAAGATAGAGAGCACCAAGTCTGAGCTACCTCAACGCTTCTAAAAACATAGAGAGCAAGAAAAACGTCATCAACGAGAACAAAGACTCGATCTATACGATAAAAGCTAAGATCGAGGAGCTCTCAAAGGCAAAGGTGATACCGCCAGTGACATTTATGAAAAAGCTAAAAGAGTATCAAGGGCTTGCTAATGAATATAACACCTTGCTTAGGATATTTAAAGAGAAAAAGAGCTTTTGGCTGATCTAAAAGATGAGCTTGAGATCATGCAAAATGGCATATTCTCAGCCAAAGTGATAAACAGAGGCAACTGGATCGAGCTAAAATGAGATAAGATTTGTCATCGTCGATCCTCCGCAAAATGTCACCCTACATCTCAAAGAAATAAAACGAGACCGCCCACGTCATCACGCTAGATAAATTTGATAACGGCGGCGAGGTCGAATACAAGATCAAAAAGTCAAACAAACTCGAAGACTACGCGGATATACATTTCATGGAACAAAAGGTTAAATGATGATAAAAGCAATCGAAGGCGTCGTTACTAAAAAGAGCCTGCATTTGCCGTGCTTAAGACAAATAGCGGCGTAAGTTATGGGATTTTCATCTCGCTTTTTGCTCAGCAAAACTTAGTAAAGGCGAAATGGTCGAGCTTGCCATAACGCAGATCATAAGAGAGGACAGCAAATTACTCTACGGCTTTTTAGACGCAAACGAGCAAAGATGTTTGAGATGCTCATCAAGCTAAATGGCATCGGAGCGCCCAGTACAGCGATGGCGGTTTGCTCAAGTCTTAGCTCGCAGGCATTTACAAACGCCATAATAAGCGGCGACGCAGACACCTTTAAAAAGCGTGCGCGCATCGGACCAAAGACAGCTAGACGCATAATAGCCGAGCTAAGCTGATGCTAAAAGCTTATAAGCGACGAGAGCGTGCCAAGCTACCAAAAATGAGGCGCTTTTGGCACTTGAGGCGCTTGGCTTTAAGCGTGAGAAGATAGTGAGTACTTGCCTGATTGTAAGAGTGAAAACACGAGCGATCTTATAAAAGAGGCACTTTAAAAACTAGGATAAGGATAAAAAGATGATTGAGGCGTGATATTTGGGGCAAAGAGTTTTTGAGCATGAGATAAAGCATAGTAAAGCGCGATAGTTTTACGTCCTAAAACAGGAGCTAAATTTATATTTTTGCGATGCAAATAGGGACTTTACCTGATCGAGCAAAAAGATATGAGACCGAATTTCTTTAGCTCTGGCAAATACAAAAAGCTCAAAGAAGCTATCTTTAGCAAAGGAGCGGCTTTTACGTGCACTCGCTTTTTGGCGCAAACAAAGTTGAATGCGATGTCATTATACGTGATCCACGGCATGGACGGCGAAGATGGCAAGATAGCGGCACTTTTTGACTTTTACGGGAGTCAAATACATAGGTCCAAGGCTTGAAGCAAGCGCGCTTAGCTACAACAAGAGCTTACTAAATTTTCTAGCGCAAAAAGGCTGGTGTAAAGGCGCTTGACTATGAGATGCTAACTCGTCAAAGTGAGCCAAGTATTCACTATCCTATTATATTAAAGCCAGCAAGGCTAGGCAGCAGCATCGGCGTGAGCGTCGCATGATGATAGTGAGCTTGCCTACGCAAAAAGACGTGGCGTTTGAGTTTGACAAAGATGTTTTTAGTGAGCCCTTTATAAAAAGGCGTCAAAGAGTATAACCTAGCAGGCTGCAAGATCGATGGAAAGATCAAATTTTCTATCGTCGAAGAGCCAAAAAGAAAGAATTTTCTTGACTACGAGCAAAAATATCTAAGTTTTTCAAATGAAAAATAAGGTAAAAGAGGCGGAAATTTCTGAAGAGCTAAAAGCAAAAGCTAATTTAACTTTTCTAAAATTTATGATTGTGGATTTGACGGAGCGATCATTAGATGCGACTTTTTCGTGATAGATGACGAGGTCTATCTAAACGAGATCAATCCAAACCCAGATGCAGCCTTCCAAACTATCTATTTGAGGACTTTGAGAACACGCTAAACGCCTTTGCAAACTCACTTCCAAAGAGCGTGAGATAAAGATTGATTATAAATTTATAAACTCATCACTTCGGTAAAAAGGCAGCGGTAAGCTCTAGTATTTAGCGATATATAAAGTAGTTTGTGATATTTTACGTAAAATTTTACATAAAGAGCGACAATGGTAACTTTTGACAAAAGATGAAATGAGTATACGGCAAACCGAGGTGGTTAGAATTTAGCTCAGTGCTTTTCTCGTGGGAGCTAGCGAGCCAAAGCGCGCTGTCATCGTTAAAAACAATAAATTTGAAGCAGTCCTTTTTAAATATGGAGGAGTATGAGCGCCTTTGCGAGGCTGTAAGCGTGCTTGAGAGCATTTACGCTGCTAAAAAGAGAAAACGATGGCGAGTAGGGCGGTAAAATACGGCTCAGACGAGTACGAGATCAGCTGACAGTAGTAAACCAAAAATGCAAAAAGGTAGTGCTTTTCTTGTACGGTTGGGGCGCAAACAAAGAGATAATGAAAAAGGCTTTTGGGGCACTCATCTAAGATGACTTTTGTCACGTCTATATCGACATGCCGATGCTTTGGTAAAAGCTCCATTTTTTAAGCCGCTTAAAAACAAGTGACTACGCAAAAATCGTTGTACATTTTGCGCTGAGCTGGCATAAAAACCAGACATCATCGCAGGACATAGCTTTTATGGCAAGGTCGCAACACTTCTAAAAACCACCATATCTAGTGCTTTTAAGCTCTGCTGGCATAGTCGTCAAAAAGCCATTTGTCGTGCGAGCAAAGATAGCAATTTTGTAATTTAAAGATATTTGGCTTTGGTACTTTATAAACTCTTTGCCACAAAAGATGTGAGCGGCATGAGCAGAGTGATGTATGAAACCCTAAAAACGTCGTTGATGAGGATTTTACAAAGCATTTTGCCGACTTTGGGGGCAGGGCTTTTATATTTTGGGGAGAAAATGACAAGGCAACGCCTGTAAATAAGCGGCGAGAGCATAGATAGACTTATCAAAAATAGCTCATTTTTCCCGCTTAGTGGCGATCACTTTTTCTTTTTGCTTCACGCCAATTTATAAGTGACGAGATAGAAAAAGGGATAAATTCTGAGCCAAAATGAAGCAAAAATGTCGTGCTAGATGACGATGAGAGCGGGATCGAGGAGATAAGATGAGTATATTTTTAAGTCTAAGCACAGGTTTTAGTTTATCTTTGCGCTTGCTTTTTGTGTGATCACTTGCTTTCAGTGGTTTTTCATATAGGCCTGAGCGCGTGCTCTTTCACTTCACAAAGCCCGCTTGGCACGTCCTTTTTCTTTCATCGTGCCTTTGTGCCTATTTTACACGACTGGCAAGTGGTTTTTATCTATTTTTACTGACGCTGCCAGCTCTCTATCTTTGGCATAAAAACTTGATAAAAAGCTAGTCTACAGGCAGGATCACAATGTCTTTTTGTGCCATCTGCTTGCGCTATCATCTTAAACTACGCTTTAAATTCCCATCATCCACAAGGCGTTTTTGGCTCTATGCCACTTTTTTTGTCTTGGTCGAGCCTATTTTTAGTGAAAGTACTAGAAAAGATCAAATTCAAGGCTTTAAAAACAAGGCGCTTAAAAAGCTTGGCGCAAACAAAGAGCTAAAGATTATCCTTAATCACCGCAAGCTACGGCAAAACGAGCATCACTTCTATTTGATACTTTTAAAAGATAGCTTTGTCTGCTATAAAACGCCTCGTAGCGTAAATACAATGGCTGGCATCATCAAAGATATCAACGAGAAATTTAAGCGAGCAAACACAAATTACATCGCTGGAAGCAGGCGCTAGACTAAAGGGGCGACATCCTAGAGATCACTAAATTCTAAATCCACGATCGTCATCGTTGGCGAGATCGGCGCGCAACACATTGAGTGCTACAAAACCACTTGATAATATCCGCGCGACAGCTTGAAGGGCTTCAAAGCGCTCGCTTACGAAAGAGCATTTTTGCATAGCTCGACAGAGCCAAGCTAAATGTAAAGGCTCTACGATGAGAACCTAAAAAGATATAAATGCAAATTGGATGGAGATTTCATTTACGCTGATGGCAAAAACTACGCCTCGCCGCTACTTGGTAAATTAACGCTACCGATTAGCCGTCTGCATCAAGGGTGGCAAGATACCTAAAAATGAGCGATGAAGCGATAGATAGTGCGCTATCTAAGATGAAAAACGTCGAGCACCGCCTAAGCAAGATCGAGGCTGGCGGCAAGCTGATAATCGATGATAGTTTTAATGGAAATTTCTCAGGCATGAGCGCAAGCTACAGGCTAGTAAGCAGCTCACGCTGGTAGAAAAAGTGCTGCTCAACGTTCGTATCGTCGAGGCGATGCTGAGCAAAATGCAAGTGGCTAAAGGTGATAAAGTAATTACTCGACCTAGTCATCATCACAAGCTCGCTAAACGCCCAAACTTTGCTAAAACATATCGTAAAACTAAGATCATCATCCTAAAGGACAAGAACAAAAATGCAAGAAAGTAGCCTCAAAACACGCGTTGGCGATCTTATACTATTTTTCAAACGACGCACCGAGTTTTATATGAAAAAGATAGTTTTTAGCTCTAATCTTAAGCTTAGCCTCAGGCTTTGACATCGATGACTACGATAGGGTAACGAGGCACTAAACGCCGGAGACTACGCAACTGCGTGATGAAAATCACGATGGTTGCGAGCAAAAAGATGTGCTTTCGTGCGAGGCTTTGGGCGATATGTTTGTAAATGAAGAGATAAACGAGCAGATGGATAGTGATCTAAAAAGCACTCAAATATCGAGCTTGGCGTGAGTTATTTTATGAAAAGCTGCGACCTTGGCTATCAAAACGCCTGCGATGATGTGATGAGCCTAAAGGACGATCTAAACATCACCTTGCCATCTGGTGTCTATCGAAAACGCTAAGCGCTAGGTATGACGAGCTTTTTGAAGAGTTCAAAGAGCAAAGAGCGCAAATAAGACGGTAGAAGAGAAGAGTCAAAGGCTATGAGTCAAATTGACTTTGCAAGCAAGTAATTTCATGACTCAAATTTGAACCCCAGTATGTTGCCGCCTTTTTGAAAGCGGCTAATACTAAAATAGAGATAAAGACAAAGTCACATCTTGCGTTAAAACTACGCACTTTTTATATAAGCAGGGTTAAAGTAGTACCGCAAGGCAAAGTAGTTTTTAAAGCTTGCTCGTCTATGGCTTTTTAAAATTTTCTAAATCTTGCTTTCTCACGGCATGCTGCTGGTTAGAAAGATAGGCAATCATCAAATGGTTACGACAATGCCAGATACCAGCTATAAAGGTATTTACTCCGATTAGTCAAAGGCATTTTGCAGATCTTTTGTGGTGGCGTTTGTAACTGCGTCAAGTGTCGCACCGGTTATGACTATAAAAAGGATGCATGGGCTAGAAAAATGGCTAGTTTTAGCGTCCAACGTCAAATTTTACCTCGTTATAAAGTTGAGAGTGTATAGGCGTTTGCCTTTGGACTGCTTTGGGCTTTAAGCCACATTTGTCCCGTCATAAAAGCGGTTTATATCAAGCTCACCAAAGATGAAGCTTCTCACAAAAGACAAAGATAGGCGACTTTAAATTTAAGATAGCTATCCAGCAGCTTATCAAGCCTTTTCTCATCAAATCTGCATTTTCTAGCATTTTTGAGAGAAGCAAAGTCCTTTGACAACTTGTCTTGCAATAACGAAAATGATAAGTGAGTATTTTTCTCACTATTAATGCATATATAAACTTTGATTTAAATTTTACTCATTTGCCAAGTCCTCAGCCACTTTTGTGCGCAAGTTTTAGCTTGTCACTATCAAAGTGTGTGTAAATTCGCAGGTATTTAGGGCTTGCATGCCCAAGGGCTTCTTGCACTAGCACAGGTCTTTTGCTTTTATAAAAGCATAGTTGCAGAGGTGTGGCGCAGCATGTGAGCGCCATTTTCTCTTTCTGATGCCTGCTTCTAAATAAAATTTTGCTCCACGATACGGCTAACATAAGCCTGCGTGAGCCTTGTGCCTTTTGTTTATAAAAAGATAGCCCTCTTTATTGATGTAGTTTATGGCGATCGCGTCTAGGTGCGCTTCGATTAGGTGGCGCTTTATCATTACGATGCGGTATTTGTTGCCTTTACCACGGAATTCTAATGATAAAAGATCGCCATCTTCAGTGATATCTTTTTCTCTTTCAGTTAGCGCCTCGCTCACACGGATGCCAGTAAAGATGATGATTTTTGATGATGAGCTTATTTGCGGTTTGAGTTTTGCTTAAAGTCGCTCTCCTCGATCGCCTCAAGAAAATTTCTTGACCTCATCTTCGCCCATAAACTCAGGCAGCTTTTGACCTTTGTTACTACTAACGCCGCCCCAGTTTTTAAATTTATATCAAAAACATGAGCCCTTGCCGTCCTCTTCGTTTTGTTTGTCTCAGGCAGAAAAGGTATCACTGAGTCTGTAGTTTTTCTTGCTCGCATCACTTAGTCCGCCAGTTGTGCTAGCTAGTATTTCACTTAGCAGCTCTTCATCTATCTGCTTTTTAGGCTGCTAAGCTCATACATTCATCGTCTCATATATCTTTTTAAGCGGGTTAAAGTAGGTATTTATGCCAGTTAGACCTGCATTTCTTGCGCTTTTTACCAGCCCATCAAGCTGCTCTATGTTTTTTTATCTCACGGCTTAGGGCGAAAATTACACTTTACAAGCGCCTTTTGGGTCTCTAGCTCCTTTGTTTGAAAGCGAGCTAAGTTTCAGTGACATATCAGGTGAGCCAAAATATAAATGAGCTATCGAAAACTATCTTTGCAGTCAAGTGGAAATTTCATGCTTAAAGCGTTTCTCTTTTATCACTCTGGCTGTCTCTATGGCGATCTCTAGCTCTTCGTTGGTTGGGATGATGAGCGTTTTATCTTAGCGCCTGTCTTCATCTATGCACCTCTCGCCTCGCGTCAGAGAAATAGCTCGTGGTTGATGTGGATGCCAAGATGTTGAGGTCATCGACAATGCCTTGTATTTGGCGCATTTTCGCCGATACCGCGGTAAATATGAGCGTATCAACACGCCCCTAAAATGGCGTAGTATGAGCCGATATACTTTTTCACTCGGTAGCAAAACATCTCAAACGCAAAGCTTGGCGCGCTCGTCGTTTTTGCATCTTGGCTGCGACCTCTCTCATGTCGCTTGAGCCCACAGATTCCAAAGAAAGTCCGCTCTTTTTGATTTAAAAGTTATCGATCTCGTTCCACTTTAAAACGCCGATATTTAGCAGAGTAGATGACCACGGCTGGGTCCATATCGCCGCTTCTTGTGCCCATTATGAGCCCCTTCAAGTGGGCTAGACCCATCGATGTGTCGATACTTTTTGCCATTTTGCACACGCAAGCTGAAGCGCCGTTGCCTAGATGAAGCGAGATAGCGTTCAGTTTATCAAACTCTATGCCAAGCATTTTTCGCTGCTTGCTTACAGACGTATCTGTGTGAAGTGCCGTGAAAGCCGTATTTTCTGATGTGATGGGTCTTGCAAACGTCGTATGGTAGGGGCGTAGCGGTAGGCGTACTCTGGCATGCTTTGATGAAAAACGGTGTCCAAAAACGACCACGTGAGGCACATTTTGCTCTCTTTCATCGCGTTTTGATGCCAGCAAAGGTGCCCCTGGGTTGTGGAAGTCGGGGCAAGCGACATCCTCGATCTTTTTGATGACGCTCTCATCAACGATCATCGAGCTAAAAAGCTCTCGCCACCATGCGCATCCTCGTGTCCGATGCCGTCAAGCTCGCTTAGATCGTGCAGTGTATGCGAGGTGGTAAAGAGTTCGTTCATCGCCTCAAGTCCGTCGTGGTGGTCTTTTATGAAGCGTTTTTATCTCATAAACTTCGCCATTGCTTTTTAGCACGGCTCTTGAGCTGTTACTACCGATTTGCTCGACTAGACCGCTTGCTAGGCTTGTTTTTGTCTGCATTTCAAAAAGTTGAAAATTTTATCGAGCTGCTCGCCCTGAGTTTAAAACTAAAATTTCTATCACTCTCCTGCTTGTATCGCGCTTATTAAGATGGTATTTACTACGTCCTCGACGAAGCCCGCGGTATGTAGGTCATTTACTGGCTTTTTAGCCCTTGAAGTATCGGGCCCACAGCTAGGCGTTTGCACTTCGCTGAACCGCTTTAGTGCAGATGTTTCCGCAGTTTACATTGGAAATATAAATACATTTGCCTGCCCAGCGACATCGGAATTTGGCATCTTTTTGCTAGCCACGCTTAGATCAACTGCCGCGTCAAACTGAATTGGCGCAGCTATTTTTAAATTCGCATCAAGCCTCGCTCGCCTTTTTGGCAGCCTCTTTTACAAACTCCATCAGCCCCGCTGCCACTATCAACAGTTGAGTAGCTTAGCATGGCGATCTTTGGGCTAAGTCCAAAGGCACTTGCTGTTTGAGCGCTACTTAGCGTGATGCTAGCTAGCTCGTCCGCGCTTGGGTTTGGCGTGACGGCGCAGTCTGCAAAGAGTAAATTTCCTCTTCAAGCGCCATGAAAAATGCCCCGCTTACACGCTTACATTTGGCTTTGTTTTTATGATCTGAAGGGCTGGGCGGATCGTATCAGCCGTGCTCATCGTAGCGCCACTTACCAAAGCATCACTATGCCTTCATGTATTAGCATCGTGGCAAAAGTAAATTTTATCTTTTGCAAGCGCGTTTGCCTTGGCTTCATCCACGCCTTTATGCTTTCTTAGCTCATAAATTTTTTCTTTGCCAGTCATCTGTTAGCTCATTTTGTGCTGGGTTTAGCACCTTTGCTTTGCTTTGCATCTAGCCCCAAAGTGGCTGCCTTTTTGAAAATTTCCTCTCAAGTCCAAGCAAGATGATATTTGCCGCACCTTTTTCTAGCACGATGATGAGCTGCTTTTAGTACCTCTCATCATCACTTTCAGGCAAAACGACTGTTTTTGTTTGCCGCTGACTCTTTTTAGAAGCAAGCTTTTGAAATTTAAAATGGCGTGATGATCGTCGGCTTTGTAGCTTAGAAATTTTCATCAATTTATCAGTTATTAGAAGCTTTGAGTTCGATTTAGCGCCCTTAAAGCTCGCTTTGCATTTTCGTCAAAAGACTAGAGCGGTTCTGTCGCTAGCTTTAATTTAGCTCGCTCTTGCCAAAGACGCTAAAGTCCTCACAGCCAACGACTATGACAGAAGTCAGCTTCTCTTTAGCTCTTCAATTTATCTATAAATTTACTCCTTTTCATTTAAATTTGATTAGATGTCATTTTCGTCTGGAGTTATCTTAAAGATCTCAACTTTTTGAATTTTGTAGCTATAATTTCCTGCAAATATGCTTTAGATTTTTGTCTGAAAAATGTAACAACTTTTCATTTTGTAGACCTTTTTGGGAACTTAAATTGCTTAATCTTAGCACAAAGATACTTATTTTAAGGCATTTTATGAACTATAAAAGATTTGGCTCGTCACATTTGCGGGCATTTTTACACAAGTTTGCACCCCAGGTGCAGATCCTCACATCAATATGAAAACCTCCAGTTTATGTCGAGCAACTCCTTCAAAAGATAGTGGCAGCGGTCAAAGCAACGCCGGCAGTCTCTTTTGGCAAGGGCGAAAATCCTCTTTTTCAGATAGAAAGGCGATGAATGTAAATGACATCGTAACCATCGTCATCTCTAGAAAAACGCAAGTCAAATTTCAAGCGGCAGCAAAAGCACCAACAAAGATAGCACCATTTCGCTTGGCGGCGGCGTTTTCACAGCTGGAGCTGCACCGCCTCAACCGTGGCTGATAATCTAAACAAATACAGCGACATCGGCTTTTAAAGCAGGCTGGGTGGCAATAAATTTATCAGGTAGTGGCACTAGCAGCAGGAGCGAAGGTACCGCGACCATCTCAGCTAGGGATCATCAAGATCTTAAACAACTGGCAACTACTTCATCGAGAGGCAGCCGCGAGCTACTCAATAAACGGCTGAAAAAGCAGATCATGCAAGTAAGTGGCGTCATCAGACCTTACGACATCTCGCAAAACAACGAAATCGACTCAAAATACATAGCTGATGCCTAAAATTACGTATAAAACTGAGGGCGAGCTAGACGAAATCAACCAAAAACCTAGGGGCACAAAGGCTTATGGAGGCTATCTGGCCATTTTAATGCAAATTTAAAAGCCTAATTAACCCGTTTAGGCTTTTTGTAATTTTATACCTTAACTCACTATTCTTAAAAACACTAAATTATATTTTTAAAAATTATTAAGAAATGAATTGATATTTACTTTCAGAAAAATAGAATTTTCTGCCATATCATTTCTCAAAAATGGATAAATTCTCACTAAAATATTATTTTTAGCATATTTTAAGATTATTGATATCAAGGCATTTAAAATTTTTAATTTTAAAAATTTATTTAAATATAATTATTAATATAATAAAAATAATATTTGTCTTTTTAAAAAAGATAAGATACAAAAATAAACAAATTTCAAATGAAGGAGCTTATATGAATAATGACTTGCGTCAAAAGATAAATAGACGCTTAAGCGAACTTAGTGCATTGCCTAAGATGAAAAATGACACTAGTATTGCGCAGCTTTTAAAAAGATAAAGGGGCTTTACTAGGGCGTGATTTTATGAAGTGGGCTGGTGCGATGACAGCTTTATGGCATTGCCAAGTGCGATGACGCCGATGGTTGCTCGCGCTGCTGAGCTAAGTGATAGGCTCCCCGTGATATGGCTTCACATGGCAGAATGCACTGGCTGTAGCGAGGGCTCGCTAAGAACTGACGCTCCAAGCATAGATAGCCTTATATTTGACTACATAAGCCTTGAATACCACGAAACTATCATGGCAGCTGCTGGCTGGCAGAGCTGAAAAGTACCAGAGCATGCGATAGAAAAATATAAAGGCAGATACATCTTGCTAGTTGAGGGTGGCGTCCCAACTGAGCTACTGAACACTTTTTAACAGTCGGACCTCACGGCACAAGCGGCAAAACTCACGCCGTAAATGCCTCTGCTAATGCGGCTGCTATCTTTGCTATCTGGCACCTGTTCTAGCTTTGGCGGTATCCAAGCAGCTAAGCCAAACCCAACAAATGCAGTCGGTCTTTCAAAGGTGACTGATAAGCCCGTCATAAACGTGCCAGGCTGTCCTCCAAGCGAGAAAAAAACATCGTTGGCAACGTGCTTCACTACTTGCTATTTGGCACCTTTGCCTGCACTTGATGTTTATAACAGACCAAAATGGGCTTATGAGTTTCTAAGGGTCACGATCTTTGTGAGAGACGTGGCCACTTTGATGCAGGCGAGTTTGTCCAAAGCTTTGGCGACGAGGGCGCAAAAATGGCTACTGCTTATACTAAAGTAGGGCTGTAAAGGTCCATATACATTTAATAACTGCTCACGCGAGAGATTTAACCAACACAATCACTGGCCAGTTCAAGCAGGGTCACGGCTGTATAGGGCTGCTCAGAGCCAGACTTCTGGGATACGATGGGGACCTTTTGAAGAGCCGATGGCTGATAGGCTGTTTGACACTGTTTTGGGACTTGGCGCTGATAATGTAAGTGATAAAATAGGCATTGGAGTTTTAGCTCTAGCTGGTATCGGTATAGCGGCTCACGCTGCACTCAGCTTGTATGAGTAAAGATAAAGAATAAGGCGAAAAAATGAGTGAAAAAGAATAGTAATAGACCCTATAACACGTATCGAAGGGTCACTTAAGAATAGAAGTCGTAGTCGATGAAAACAACGTTGTAAAGAGGGCTTACTCTGGCTCAACTCTTTGGAGGGCTTAGAGCAGATAGTAAAAAACAGAGACCCAAGAGATGCTGGCTTTTTCATGCAAAGAATTTGTGGCGTTTGCACATACTCACACTACCGAGCAGGCATAGTCGCAGTTGAGGACGCCCTTGGCATCAAGCCTCCGCTAAATGCAGAGCTAACTAGAACGCTCATGAACGCAGCTTTATATCTTCACGATCACATCGTGCACTTTTTATCAGCTTCACGGCATGGACTGGGCGGATCGTCGTCTCTGCACTAAGCGCAGACGTGCATAAGACTAGCGAGGAGGCGTTTAAATACACAAGCACGCCATTTGCAACGGGAGCAGACAAGCTAAAAGAGGTAAAGAGGGTTGAAGCCTTTGTTAAAAGGGGCAACCTTGGACCATTTGCCAACGCATACTGGGGACATAGTACATATAGGTACTCCAGAGCAAAGTTTAATCGTCTCTCTCACTACTTAGAGTGCTTTAGACTCAAAGAACAGCAGCTCAGATGATGGCTATCTTTGGCGCAAAAACCCACATCCACAAAGCCTAACAGTTGGTGGCGTGACTTGCGTGATGGACCTTATGGATCCAGCTAGAATGGGCGAATATAAGGAGTAAATCGCTGAGATCAAAAGATATGTCGATGAGCTTACTATCCAGACATTTTGATGGCGGCTAAGGCTTTATGCAAACGAGGCAAGCGTTTCTAAACGACGTTGGCGTATCAATTATTCTGCTACGATGAGTTTTTGATCGGCAAAAATGATCCATCTATTTAAAGGTGGTATCATCTTAAATGGCGATCTTAGCAAGGTCTATGACATAGACGAAGACAAGATCACAGAAGAGGCGACAAGAGGCTTGGTATAAAAACGACAAAGCGCTTCACCTTATGACGGCGAGACAGAGGCAAACCATACGTGCTCTTGTTGATGGCGAGAGCATGAGACGGCGAGGGCAAAGCTAGCTCAGCAAGCTGACACTAAAGGGCAAATATAGCTGGATCAAAAGCGCCAAGATATGATGGCATGCCTATGCAAGTAGGGACCGATCGTAAGCATCGTCATAAACTACGCTAAAGGCAACGAGAGAGTTAAAAAGTAGTCGATGAGTTTTTAGCAAAGAGTGGCTCTGCCACTAAGTGCAGTCTTTTTCAACTCTAGCAGAAACCGCTAGCTCGTATGCTTGAAGCAAAAGTGGTCGCAGAGCACACTATGGACGACATTTAATGCCTTGATCGAGTAATCTAAAGACAGATCAAAGAGACCTGCGCAAAATATGTCATAGATAATGGCAAAGAGTATAAAGGTCACTTCAAAGGCAATGCTCCAGAGGCGCGCTTAGCCACTGGTGCCGCATAAAAGATGGCGTCATCTCAAACTGGCAGTCAGTGCCAAGCACTTGGAATGCCTCTCCAAAAAGATGCCAAAGGTCAAAATCGGGCAGCTACGAGGCGTGTAGTTGGTATGAAGATCGCTGATCTTTCAAAACCACTTGAGATAATACGAAAAATCACTCTACGACCCTTGTATCGCGTGTGCCGTGCATGTTATGGACACGAAGGAAATGATTTGAGTACTTATAAGATAAATCCAAATTGTAAGGAGAAAAGATGTCACATAAAAATCCTGCAGGATCAGCGAATATGATCTCCATCGGCGTTAGGGCTGACACACTGGATTAGATTTATAGCTATCACGCTTTTTGATTGTGAGCGGCTACACATCTCTTATGTCTTTTATGAGTCCCAGGATCACGAGCGAGCCTACAAATTTCATGCAGGCAAAGTGGCGTTTGGCGCACCCGGGTCGCTGGCTTTTGTGCTAATAGCGGTATTTATCTTTAACCCTATCTATTTGTCTTTGATAAACACAGCAAAAAGAGTGGATGAGCGTGTTGACTTTTTAAGTCCAAAAAGTTTGATAGCGCAGATCAAGTACTACATCTTTTTATGGGACACACACCCGCATTTAAGGGGCGTTTATAACCCATTAGCAGTTTGCCCTCATACTTTTTCTTTTACGTCATCTTGGCACTCATTTGCCTAACTGGCCTAGTGCTTTACGCTCACGTTTATCACGAATGGACTTGGCGGAGCGATCTACGAGCCAGCGAGATACTGAAGAGCTTATGGGCGGACTAGCAAATGTTAGAACGATACACGAATTTGCGATGTGGATCACTCATGATATTTGTGCCATATTCACGTTTATATGGCGATATTTAACGCCGTTAAAGGCAAAAATGGAGCGATGGACGCCATCGTTAGTGGCTACTCGGTAAAAGAACACTGATGAGAGTGCTGGTTCTTGGCATTGGCAACGTGATGTTTGCTGATGAGGGCATAGGTGTTCATTTTTGTAAATTTGATGGCTAAAAACTATAATTTACAAGCTCTAAAAACGAGCTTACTCTAATGGACGGGGGCACTTTAGCCCTCGCTCTAACTCACATAATATTGCAATTGACTATCTTATCGTCGTTGATTGCATTAGCGCAAATGGCGCAAGCGTGGGCGATGTTTATGACTTTTCTAAACGTACCACATTTTATCAGCTGGGACGGCTCGGCTCACGAGATCGAGATAGCTTCAAACCCTTCATCTAATGGAGCTTGCAGGCGATGAGACCGACAACCAAAAATCTTGAGGCATCGTGCCTAGCCGCATAGAGTCATCAAATTTTAGCCTCTCAGATGAAGTGATAAAAAGCTTCTAACATCCTAGAAAAACGCTGCTTGATCACTTAAAAAGAGCTTGATTTTAAGTGCGAAAAAGGTGGCACTCACCCTAAATGATACCCTCGATGACTACGCCTAAAAAGGTTTAAAATGATACTTGCTTTTTAAAGTTGACTGCTTTAAAGATCCAGCTCTTTTCGGCGCCATTTTTACACTCATTAGCTGGGGAGCTTAAGCACTCCATAAGCTGTAAAAATGATCTGTGCTAAAAGTAAGTGGCTCTGTCAATGAGCTCTAGACGCCCTAGCAGACAGAGCTAGCGCCATTTTGCCTTATAGCCTTTTTGTATAAAGCATAGCGAGGTCGATGAGGCAGATGAGACTTGACGTGGCAGGTGAGATTAAAAGAAGTAAATTGGCACGCTTGGCCCATCTCAAGCAGCGGCATTTTTGGCTAACGCAAGGCTGTTTTAAATGAAAGTGGCGTGCTCTCTTTGAGTAGAATTGATGGCGAGATAGCAGCTTGATAATTTTAATGAAAAGCTAAAAACCTGCCTACGATATTATGGTAAAGTGTTTTGCATAGAGCAAGATGAAAATTTATAGGAAATTTTCTTGGGGTAGTGATGCAAATCTTTCTTGATGCCTGTCATTAAAGAGCTACCAAGAAATTTTTATCAGCTGATGATAGGGCGCAGATCGCGCTTGCTAGCTGATAGCCACTTTTGGCACTAAAAGACGACAGCCATTTATAGGCAAAACCACGAGGACGCACCGCTGTTTTTGACGTGATAGCGCCAAATGACCTTTTTCTTTACGCCCTTTGCGAGCAGCTAAATCAAGATGGGCTTTAGCTTTTTAAAGCGTTGTTATAAAGGAGCAAAAAGCGCTCTTTCAGGCTTGCTTTGCTTGAAAATAGCGCACTTTTTAAGCCCATTTTTACACAAAAGATGAGTGGGTGAGCTAGTTATTTGGGCGAAGTGGCTTTGGAGCTGTATTATGGAGATAGCAGGATGATGAAAATTTGCCTGCTTTCAAAATCAAGCAAAACACAGCTTCTATTTTTACTTAAAATTTAGTAGCTTTGAAGAATGTATGAGCTCATAAGAGCTGATGAGGCGGCGAAAGACTACTTGAAAACTTTAGTAAAGAGCGCGCCCTGCCAAGTGGTAATTAGCTCAAATGCTAGCTTTTTCTCGCTATTTTTGCATAGCTGGACGCTTGCTTGGCTTAAGTGATGAGTTTAAAAAGCAGGGGAGAATTTGCTATATGGCAAGCTGATTTTAGCGGTCAAAAGGGCGTTAGGATCAGATTATAAAATGAAAGATGACTTTGGTTTAGACGGGGTTAAGTTTGTAAAAAGTATCATTTCATTTATCCTTGCTGGCGCTGGAGAGAAGAATATCAGCTTTGGTTGCACCGAGGTCTTTGGCGCATTTTTGAGCGATTTTAGCTATGAAAAACGAGATAATTAACATTAAAAATGTTACTTTAAGCGGGGATTTATTTTATAATAAGGTAGTTAGCAACTTGATAAAAAGCACCTAAACCCAAATATAAAACAAATTTGACCCCGGATTTGGCGTTGAGATCAAGCTTTAGATATGAGATCAAAGGGCTTAGTTCAAGGCGTTGGTTTTTAGACCTTTTGTCTATACTTTGGCGCATAACTGGCTTGTTGGCGAGTGACTAACGATGATGAGGGCGTGAAGCTACATCTTAGCGGCGAAGAGGCTAGCTTTTTGGCTCTTTGAAAAGAGCTTTATGAAGCTGCCAGCCCTTGCTAGGATCGATGAGCTGTAGGAAATTTCAAGATAGATAAATGGTGAAAAGCTTGAGATAATCGCCTCGAAAGTCCGCTACCAAGCAAGCTCCCATCTTGCCTGATTACGCACTTTGCAGATGACTGCTTGCGTGAGTTTTATGACCCCTACAAATCCACGCCACAAATACCCATTTATAAACTGCACCAACTGCGGACCGAGATTTTCCATCATCAAAGCATTGCCCTATGACAGGGTAAATACGACGATGAACGAGTTTAAGATGTGAGGTTTTGCGGGGCGAATACAAAGACCCGCTTAACCGCCGCTACCACGCAGAGCCGATCTCTTGCCCAAACTGCGGGCCAAAGCTCTATCTAAAAGATAGATTTGGCAAAGTCTTTGGCTAGTGAGAACGAAGCAGCCAAAAGAGGCAGCTAGGGCTCATAAACGAGGGCAAAATTTCAGCCATTAAGGGCCTTGGTGGCTTTCATCTGGTTTGCGACGCGACAAATGAAGCCGCAGTTTGCGAGCTAAGAGCCAGAAAACACCGCCCAAGCAAGCCCATTTTGCGCTGATGGTATAATTTGCAAAACGCTAGAAAAGATAGCGCATCTCCAGAGGCAGAGCGAAGCTTCTTAGCTCGAAATTTAAAGCCGATCGTCCTGCTTGAAGCACGGCTCAAATATCGCAAAAAGCGTCGCACCATTAAATAAGCTGGCGTCATGCTCGCATTTAGCGGCATACATCTTTTTGCTATTTGATTATTTAGAGCACGACATCATCGCAACTAGCGCAAACATCTCAGGCGAGGTTGTGATAAAGAGACGAGCGAGCTAAGAGAAAAACGAGACGTCATAGACTTTTACCTTGATCATGACCGCGAAATTTACTCGCCAAGTGACGATAGTATCGCATTTTGCGTTGGAGATGAAGTGATTTTTACAAGGACAAGCCGAGGGCTAAATCCAAATTTTATCCATACAAATTTCAAGCAAAGGGACGTTTTTAGCCCTTGAGCGAGCTAAAAAGCTCATTTTGCATCTACAAAAGACGGGACTTTTTGATGGTTAGCCCATATATCGGCGATCTCAAAACGTGGCGACTTTTTGGATGGGATTTAGGATCATTTTCACCCTTTTGAAACGACTTATGATCTAAAAAGATAGACAAAGGTCATAGCCGATCTGCATCCAGTTAAATACAAAATGGGCGAAAGATCAGGGCTTTGAGCTAATTCATCTGCAGCATCACTACGCGCATTTGCTAAGTGTCATCTTTGAAAATGATTTGCCAGACAAAGAGTATCTTGGCTTTTGTTTTGACGGCACAGGATACGGAGAAGACAGCAAAATTTGGGGTGGCGAGGTCTTTTAGGCTGGATAAAAATAGCTACAAAAGGGTTTTATCACTTTGATGAATTTAGCTATTTGGCGGCGAAAATAGCATAAAAATATCTATCTCATCGCTTATTCTATTATTTTTGAAGTATGAGCTTGAGGACGAGGGGCGTAAATTTCTTAGTAATTTCGATGAAAAAGGTGCTTAGAAATTTCAAGATGATGGAGCAAAAGGGGTTAAGTTTTAGTAAAAACTAGCTCTGTTGGTGATATTTGACGCATTTGGATGCGATATATGTGGCATATCTCACTCGAGCTTTTGAGGGCGAAAGCGGCATGAGGCTTGAGGCGCTTTTATGATAAGTTTAGATGCGTGTTACAAATTTAGCCTAAAATGACGGAGTTATCGGCTTTAAAGAGCCTTTAAAAGTGCTTTAAAAGATGAGCCAAGAGTGGCTGCAACGGCATTTATAAATGGCATGGCTGATATTATTTTTTTGAAATTCTAAAAATGAGAAAAAGAGATTTTGCTAAGTGGTGGAGTTTTTCAAAAATAAGACTTTGCTTGAGCTTATTTACAAAATTTACTAAAGCAAATTTGAAATTTTATATCAATAAGAAATTCTGCAGTAACGATTCTAACGTAAATTTGAGGGCAATTTATTATTATTTATCCACATTTTCTAATAAGTGATGTATAATGATTATAAACGGTAATCAAACGAGAAAGGAGCAAAAATGGATAGTGTTATACGTTTTAGTGTTTCTTTGCCTAGTCAATTACTAGACGAACTAGATAGAAAAGATAGTGAACAAGGCTACGCTTCTAGGAGTGAATACAAGGGATTTGATCCGTGAAAAGATCGTAAAGCGATAGCTGGAAGGACGCTAACGAGGAGTTGATTGGGGTTTTGACGCTCATTTAGTGCATCATCACAACGATTTGGTGAATAAAAATGGATATCGAGCATGACTCTGATGTGAAGATCATCTGCACAAATCACGTTCATGTCGATCACCACAACTGCTTAGAAACGATCTCGATAAGAGGTGAGGGCTAGCAAGATAGAGCGCTTTGCTGATAGGATTGCTGGCTTAAAGGGTGTTAAGTTTTCTAAACTTACAAGGCCGCTAGTGCTCTACCTTTAAGCTAAAAAGCTTTTTGGCTCTTAATTTAGGTGTAAATAGCTAGCAGCGCTTCTTGGCTGCAGAGCTTGTCTTATTTTGTCTTTTTGGTAGTTTTAGCAGTTTTTGTGATCCATTTTTGCAAATTGATAGCGGGTTTTGCTATTTCTTGCTTGCTCTGATATCTTTTTGTAGTGAAAGTTTGATGACCGTTTGTTTTTACTTGGGCTTTGGCTAAAGCTACATTGCAAAAAGCCCGTCCCAAGTATTTTTGGCTTTTTAAATTCTCCTTTTTGCTTTATTTTTGTTCTGGCATTTTTGTCGCTTGTATGCTATCATTAGCCACACAAAAATGTCATTTAAAGAGAATGAAAGATGAATTTTACAATAGAATTACTTCAGCCAAAGAGCTAGATCGCTGGCAAAAGAGGATGTGGCTCGATAAGGCCACCGCTTTAAAAGATAGCGAAATTTATATGATATAGATATAAACGCTCATAGCGAGAAAGACTAGCTTTTATCTTAAAGTTGGTTTGCCTATCTCTTTTTCGCGCTGGCATTTTTACCCTAGTTGGAGCTTACTGGGAGGAGATACCAAGGATGGGGACGCCTTGTCATCATCTTTGGCGTGCTTGCTCTTTTAGATTTAGCGGGTTTATTATCTCAAAAGGGCGAAAAGATAAAGCTTTGGCACGGCTACGCTCTTTTTGGTACCTTTGCACATGGAGCAGCCATAGCGCTTATCGCTCACTTTATAATATTAGCGACGAGTCAAGTGGTGAGTTTTGTTCTGGAGCGTTGGAGCAGTGTGCGCTCTCTTTTGCTAGCAAAAAGGCCATTGCTGGTGGCTCAAAGCCTTGTTTTTGCGACGATCTGGTTTTGTTTTAAAGGGCATGGGGTGGCGAGTTTGCTTTATGAATTTATCGTCTTTATAGCCCTTGGCGCCATACGTTTTATAAAAGTGACTCGGCATTTCTGCGATTGTGCTTTTTAGCGGATATATTTCTACATCGTTTCGCTTTGCGCTAGGATCAGCGGGTTTAATGAATTTTTATGGCTATGATCTTATGTTTAGAGCGCCATGATGGCTGCTACTTTATCGCCTCATACGCGCTTTTACCTTGTCGCGCTCTTTTGGCACGTTAGCTGGCTTTAGAGATAGGCTAGCGCACCTGTGTAAAAAGGCTTTGGCAAGTATCTTGGCATCGTCATCTTGATCGTTTGCCTGATAGCTTATGCAAATGGCGATATCTCACGAGCTAGAAGAAGATAATTTTGGTTTTGCAAAAGCATTTTTATAGCAGTTTTGGCAGGGTTTTTGCCGTATTTAGCATCGCTAGCATTGCGCTATTTTTCAAAGAGAAAACAAAAGCGGCTTGCTTTCTGGCTTGATACTCTTTGCGTTGCCATTTGTCTTTAGCTTTGGGCGTGGGATATGCAAATATCTTCTTCTCGCTAGCAAACATCATCGTTGCAGCCGTGCTTATCAAAATGGCGAGCTAACGCTTGGACTATGCATGATATTCTTTAGTTGCGGTGGTTAGATACTCTGAGCTAATAGGCGATTATTTGGGGCTACGGCGCTATTTATCGTCTCTTTTGCCTTCGTCGTGCTTCGCAGTTGCTGCTAAAAAGGACGCACAAAATGAAGATAAGATCACTGATACTAGCCATAATCTTTTCATCCTTACTAATAATTGCGATGCTCGCATACGCGCTCATGCCACTTTTATCTTGGAAAAAGAGGTAAAAGTGAGGGTAAATCTTTACGATCCAAGGGACTCTTTCGCGGAAACTACGTGAGCTTAGCTATGATTTTCAGATTTTCAAATTGCAGCAGTCATTGATGAAAACTGGCGTTGAGATATATATATATGATAGAAATATCTCAAAATGATGGAGGATTACGCCATTTTAAAGCAAGATGCTAATGCCACTTACGCTTTTGATAAATTTAGCTTTACTAAGCCAAAAGACGCTCTTTTTCTAGCTGGCAAAATTTGATGGATATTCATTTGTAAAATATGGCATCGAAGAGCTTTTACATGCCAACTAAAAAGGCGAGCAGACTGAGCGAGAGATGATGGATCAAGATGTGGATGCTGTTGCTGTTTTGATGGTGATGGATGATGGCAGAGCAAGGCTAAAAAGATCTCATCATCACCAAATGGCAGAAAACAATGATGAAAAGAGTACGGATGAAAATGGCTGCACAGATGATAACGAGAGCTTTGAAAGAGCCAGTCTCGCTTGCAAGATCAAAAGGTCCGAAATTTAAAGGGATGATTACAGGTTAATTTATCTCATTTGCACAAAATGCCCTTAAAATATTTAATTTTTATTTCGTAAAGCGTTAAAATCTCTGAAAAATTAATAAAAAGGATAATAAATGTGTAAAGATTGCGGTTGTTCAATGGGAAATCACGCCCACACTCACACTCACGCTGATGGCACTTTACCACTCACACCCACACACCTCACGACGGCATACAGATCACGCCTGACGCGCACACGAGCATAGCCACGAGGCTCACGCACCCCATGCTAAAACGAGAGCAAAACCATAGACGTGATAGAGAAAAATCTTATCTGAAAACGACAAAGAGGCCGCTCACAACAGAGCGCATCTTGATGAGAAAAAGATACTTTGTAACTTGATGAGTAGCAGGTGCGCTGGCAAGACTACGCTTTTAGAGGCTACGATAAAGGCTGAGTAAATGTAAAATAGGCGTTGTCGAGGGCGATCTTGAGACCAAATCAAGATGCCGACCGCATAGTAAAAAGCTGGCGCAAAAAGCTCATCAGATAAGCACAGGTCAGACCTCGCCATTTGGACGCATTTGTATGGTGCATGAGGGGCTTCATCATCTGCCACCAATGAGCTTGATCTAGTCTTTATAGAAAATGTTGAAAGTGAGTCTGCCCTGCAAGCTACGACGTTGGCTCACATCTTTTAACGCTGTGCTTCTTTCAGTGCCAGAGGGCGATGATAAGGTGAGCAAATATCCAGTGATGTTTAGGGCTGCTGACGTGCTACTTATCGCTAAAAGCTTCGCTTGCGCCGCACTTTTGACTTTTGATATCGAGCGAGTGAAAAACGACGCTAGAAAGCTAAATCCAAAGGTTGATATCTTTGTGATAGATAGCAAAAACAGGCGAGGGCATCGATAAATGGATAAGTTATTTGGGGATTAAAAAGAGCTAAGATAATGTGCTTTCGATCCCTTCAAAAGTAATAGAAATAGATGAAAACAACGTTGCTACCGTTGAGACTTTTGGGCGTTACTAGAAAGGTAAGCCTAGATCTCATCTCTGAAGAGGTAAAAGTTGGCGAATCACGTGCTAATCCACGTTGGATACGCCATGCAAAAAGATCGATACGCAGTTTGCGCTGAGAGCTTGAGAGGTCTATCAAAAAGATCGCTGAGGATATGGACGCGGGGAAAATGGGATGGATCTTATCAATGACTTTCGCGATGAAATTTAATCCTAGCCCTTTCAAAACTGATACAAAAGAGAGCGTAAAACCGCTAAAATATCAGGAATTTGCGGTGGCGTCACACGCATAGCATTATGAGAATTTGCACCGCCAAGCTTGGTTGGAGAGCATATCCACTCGTCCACGGCCCGTGCTGTCCAGTCTGCGTGGATGCCAAAGAGCCGCATAGACGGAGGCCTGTAAGCTAGCTAGCATGGATGAAATGTGATCTTTTGCACGCTAGCTGACTATGCTGGAGTGCAGCTCAAAGACAAGCTTGCAAAAAGCTTCGCGGCGAGGGACACGATATAAGGGCACTTTACACGCCACTTGATGCGCTAAATATCGCTAAGCAAAATCCAGACAAAAAGGTCATATGATTGGCTTTGAGACGACGACTCCGATGAGCGCAGAGTTTGGTTGAAAAAGTGGTGCAAGAGGGCATTAAATTTATACTTTCACATAAATCACGTAACCGTCCCAGCTCCAGTTAGAGCTATAATGAGCGACGAAAACGCGAAGATAGACGCATTTTTGGGTCCAAGCCACGTGAGCGTCATCACGGGTAGCAATTTACAAAGAGCTAGCAGAGCAGTTTAAAAGGCCCATCGCCATTAGCGGTTTTGAGCCGCTTGACATCGCCAGCAAGTGTGCTAGGTGAGTCCGTCAGCAAAACGCAGGCACTTATGAAGTCTATAACGAGTACGCAAGGGCGGTCAAAGAAGAGGGCAACCTCAAGGCAAAAAGAGCTCATCGCTCAAGTATTTTGAGCCGTGCGACTTTGTCTGGAGAGGCCTTGGCGAGATAGCGCAAAGCAACATGGAAAGCTAAAAGATGAGTTTGCCTATCTTGACGCTAGAGTGCAGTTTGACTGCAGCGTAGACGAGCTGCAGAAGCAAGGCTTGCATTTGGGCTGAGCAAATCGTAAGAGGCTAGCAAAAGCCGACTGATTGCAAAGGTCTTTGGCAAGGGTTTGCAACCCGCAAAATCCGATAGGATCGTGCATGGTCTCAAGCGAGGGGCGCTTGTGGCAGCATATTTTAAATACGCAAGAGTTGGTTAAGGAGTCTAATGAAAAAGATAATGCTAAGCCACGGCGGCGGCGGCGAGGAGATGAACCCGCTTATAAACGAGACGATATTTAAAATTTCGATAAATGTACAAGGCGGAGCAACGACTCAGCGATACTAAATTTGAAAACGGCAAGATCGCATTTAGCTCCGATAGCTTTGTGGTAACCCCATAATGGCGGCGACATCGGCAAGATCGCGGCTTGTGGCACGATAAACGACCTTGCGATGGTTGGAGCAAGCGCAAAATACCTAAGCTGCTCGCTCATCATCGAAGAGGGGCTTAGTATAGAAGAGCTCAGAGCGTGTGCTTGGCTCACGTTTGCACTTGCAAAGATAGTGGCGTGGAGCGTGGTTTGCGGCGATACGAAGGTCGCAAGGGTAATGCGATGCACCATAAACACAGCAGGCATCGGCGAGATGTTTGCGAGGCGTGGAGCTTAAAATACTCAAAAGCCAGGAGCAAAATCTTAATCTCTGGAGATGTTGGCAGACACGGCGGTGGTGCTAGCAGCAAGAGAGGGAATTTGAGCTTGGGCTTGATCTAAAAGGACTGCAAGAGCCTAAAAGAGGTTGCTTTAAAGCTATTTAGCGCTGGCATAAAGCCGCAATCCATGCGTGATGCGACCAGGGCGGACTAAGTGCGGTGCTAAATGAGTGGCTACCTGGTAATTTGACATCCTGATCTTTTGAAGAAAATATCAAGGTCGCAGACGAAGTGATGGGCGTTTGCGAGCTCTGGTTTTGAGCCTTCGAGCTTTGCAAATGAGGGCACTTTTGTGATAGCTGTCGATGAGAGCCAGCTTAAGAGCGTCTTTAAGAGTGGCGGATAAAACGCGATGATAATAGGCGAGGTTTTGGAGGCAAAACGAGCGTGTCATCATCGAAAACGCCTATAAATCGAAGAAGATTTCTCGAGCCGCCAAAAGAGCTAGCTACTAAGGATCTGCTAATGCACGAGCTAGTATCTGTTCAGCAATGTAGTCAGCCTCTGCGAGGATGCCGCAAAGAAAACGCAAAAGATAAGCAGGATCGAGATAAAAGTTGGCCGCTTAAGCGGGTGGAGCCACACCATCTAGAGAGTGCACGATGTTTATAAGGCTGGCACGATCTGCGAAAACGCCGAGCTTGGTTGCAATTTACAAGGCATTGTGATCGAGTGTTTGGATTGGCGATTTGGCGGGGAGCTTAGCGAAATGACTTCACCTGCCCAAAGTGCAAAAGCCAAAATGGCAGGTGACTGACGGCGAAGATATGTATCTTATGCGCTTTGAGATGAAGGTAATATTACGCATTATACGGTGGTACTGAACCAATGATATGGTAGACTTTTTCTCAATCAAAACGCCTAAAAGCGCTATAAAACGAGCAAGAGCATAGCATGTTAGTACAGGTGTGCTCCAAACTTGAGTATTTAAAGTGCTCTATAATTTGGCTAGCTTGATAGATAACACGAGATATTTTCAAGCTCTTATGGCTACTTCAGTCTAGATGATCTCTTTGAATCAGGAAGCAACTTTTGGACTCTCGGGCACATAATACGATGAAGCCAAACAAATCTACAACGATATCGTCGAATCTTGATAAGCTTTGATTTTAAAAAGTATTCTAATTTATCCGCAAAATAAACTGTTTTAAACTATCAAAAAGTAAAGATTTTATAGGACCTTCGCTGTTGTGGGCCCTGAAACTGAGCATTTCATTTCGAAAATCTTTTATAAACTTAAATGACGATCAAAACGCTCGAGAATTTTCAAACTCGTAAGTTGGTAAAACTTTAGTAGGCATTGATCCGCAAATGCTAGAAGATTTTATTAATGATGCGTTGTTTTGTTTTTGATGAGTTTCTGGCAAGATACTTAGAATAGAAGGCGGATAATAAGTCGCGTGAACTTCGCCAAATTATACTAAACAATAATGTGCTTAACACTTTTACTCAAATATCAAAAACGGAGCCTGCAGGACGTTTCTATGATCTTTAGTGGCGAGAGCAGGCGTCTTGCAAGATCTGCGTCGAGTACTCGGGCTTTTCAGTCGCCACGGGCTGGCGATGACGGTTGAGAGCGAGCGGTCTTTGCCAAGGATGATTTGCTGATAAGCGGGATCTTGTCGATGATGCCGCTTGCGTCTTTCTAGTATCTTTTAGCTCAAGGTCGATGTTTATCTTTTTGCCTCTTTTTGAGATCGATCGTGCCGCGTCCGCCGATATCTGCGCTCGTGCCTATCATCTCAATGGCTAAAAACTCGATCAAGTCGCCCTGTTTCTAGTAAGGTACACGTGCCGGTTTTTGCAAGAGTAAATTTCTGTCGTTTAAAGTCAGGTGTTTTAAAGCTAGAAGCGATAGCACTCGAGTTTAAAAAGCTTAAGAGTCTTTGATAAAAGATGTAGTCTTTTTAGATACGTGCCATCTCACCTCAGCCTTGAGAATTTTAGAGTTTTCTCCAAGCATTTTTAGCGAATTTACCGCCCTCAAAGCTCTTGAGTTTAAAAGACCATTTATAAACTCGCCACTTGCGTCGGTTGCGTCTAATTATGCTTTTCTCATCGCTAAAATATCCAACTCTGCCTTGCTTTTTGCTAGTCCATTTAGCGAGGTGCTTTTTACCCTCGGCACTAAAGCTAGTAGTAACAAGGTGTTTACGATCTTGAAGATGATGTCGCCATTTTTGCAAAGAGCTCAAGTGGCGTGCTTGGCTCTTTTGTGCTGTTGTCATCAAGCACTAGTAGGGACTTTAGGTCGTTACCTTAGCTTCTATGCCTTTTTCAGCGATATTTAAAGAGAGTTTTTGCTCACTTTTGCACCCTTTTACATACCAGCCTTTTGAGACCGTGATCAAAAAGGTCATCACTATCATATTTTTGAGCCATTTTATCCAAAAACGGCATGTCAATGGGTTTGGCCTCTTGCCAGTCGTCGTACAAGATCAACACCTGCTCTTTATGCTCACATCTTCAAAAGCCAAGCACGCCATTTTGCTTTTTAAAAGTGGGGAGTTTTGTATGATGAAGTGTATATTGTAGCTATCACGCTCATCAGCCAAAGCTTAAATTTAGCCCAAAAGGCTCAATGCTAGCGTGGTCTCACTGGCTTACTAAAGTCAAGAGTGCAGTGGTATGACTCATGAAAAGGCTGTACCATCATCTTTTAGATCAAAAGCTTTCTGATAACCTTTTATCTCGCCGGTGCTTTGTAAATTATATCTGCTTTGCATTTGTTTGATCAAGCCCAAAAGCCGCTTTTGCATCGATGTTTAGCACAGTATTTACAAGCTTTTACAAGGGCACTTTTTAGCGTTAATTTACTCCAGCGATATCTAAAACCGCATCACTTATCTTAAAAGTCGCCATTTTGCGATGACGCTTTTTCATCAAAATATTTTCTAAGCTCTTCTCTCAAGCTTTATCAGATTTCTTAGGCTAGCGTCCATTTTGCCGCTTAGCTGCCCTAACTGGCACGTTGATCTTATAAGCTCTTAGTATCTCATTTATCGCCTCATCGTAAATGGGATTGTCTTTATAAAAAGCTCTAAATGCACTCATCAAAGATGTTGTTTATAGCAACATTTGAGCCATCGCTTTTTGCCTTTATAAACTGGAGCTGTAAGGTCAATCGAAAGCTTTGGAGTTATTAAGCGTGATGTTTGCCTCAGCGATATTTACAGCTGGCAAGCCTTTATCAAACTCTAACAAGTGACTTGGCATTTGCAGTCGCATTTAGCTCGTTTAAGAAAAGATCATAAGGTCAGCCTGCATTTATCTCATTTAGGTGATAGTCATCAGCCACGATCGTAGCCATATATCCAGTTTTTAACCTCGCTGTTTAGGTGTATGCGACGCTATCAAGCTCAGCGATGAAGTCCTTTTGATGCTGCCAGCATTTACGTCATAGGCTTTGTAGTTAAGCGTATCTTTGAGGCAAACAGCTGGCTTGCCATTTAGCTCGTGCGAGGTGAAAATTTCCATCAATTTGATAATCATCCCTTGTCATCAAGTACACTCGCCTCGCCGCTAATGCTTACGTTAAAATCTTTAAAGGCTCAAATTTTTACTATGAAGCGATCTATGCCATTTTGCTGCTCTTTTGAAATTTGATATCGATGTTTAGATAAGGGCTATCAACGAAAATATATCATCTATTTTGATCTCAAAATCATCATGCCGATTTTGCACTGCTCTCAAGCGAAATTTTCTTGAGAGGTCTCAAGATAATCAACGCCTTGACTAAGGTTTAAAAGTTGCTTGTCACTCGGCTTTTGCTCATGTCTTTATATAAGTAGGTAGCTTGATCTGCTTTGCTCTTACAATTAATTTTTATCTAACTTTATATATAATTGCCCAATTTTACGCCGTAAAACTCGAAATCGTTAATTTTATGCGTATTTTAAAAAGCAAAAGAAGCGAAAGAATCAAAATGATATTTTCATAAAAAGCCATACCTAGATATTTTTTGATATCGTACTCATCGTTGTCCTAAGCATATTTGTTCTATTTGGCACGCCCCATAAACACGAGCAAAGTCGTCTTTGTGCCAAAAGGGAAGTGTAGGCGAGATTATATCTTATTTAGCTAATCGCAACTTTAACTTAAGCGCTGATCGACAAATACGCCATGGCTTCATAGGCTCGCCCTCGTCTGGCTGGATCGAGATAGGCAAAGATAGTACTCAAGGGTTGATTTTATTAGCCAAAGGCTGCTGCGATGACCGAGATCACGCTCGTCCCTCGGCGAAACTACGATCGTTTTTAAACCAGATCGCCGCCACAGCTTGGACTTGACGGAGCTAAAACTAAATAGCAGTATAACGCCTTTGCGCCAGTCAGTGATGGCTTTTTGATGCCAAATACTTATAAAGATCCCAGTTGGCATCAGCGAAAGGCACCTAGCTTATTACCTTGTAATTCATCTAAAAAGGCGCAAAGCGAGATCAGCAGAAAGATATCTTGGCGAATATAACGAGAAAAAGTGGTTTGTAATCTAACCATCGCCTCTCGATCATCCAAAAGAGGCCGCAAACTGACGCTGAGATGCCACGTGTCGCCCTCAGTCATCACAACCGCCTAGATAAGGGCATGAGGCTGCAGATGGATGGCACGCTAAATTATGGCATCTACCGCACGATGTGATCACGGCTGAGCGCATAAGAAGCGACATGAGCGAGTTTAATACCTATCTAAACGACGGCATACCGCAAGTCCAGTCTGCTGCGTCTCTATGAGTGCGATAAAAGCGGCGATAAACCCCGCAAAGAGCGATTATCTATACTTTGTGCTTGATAAAAAGGCGAAAAACACATCAAAAACCTAAAGCGAGCACAATCAAAAATATCGCAAAAATAGGGCTAAAAATACAACTAGCTTTAATACGTGATACCTCAAAAATCAAAAGGGCTAAAATGAGTGACATTATCTGGACTAAAACCGACGAAGCACCGCTATTTGCAAGCTTACTCTCTTTCCCATCGTTAAGAGCTTTTTATCCCGCGCTGGCATCAGCACTAACTAGGGCAGACATACAGCCTTGGCTGGAGCAGACTTATCTCTTTTAGCAAAGAGCTTTGGGCTAAACAAGGCCGATGAGCTAGAGCTAGGGCGAACTGACCGCGCACAAAGAGGCAAATATCATAAAACTGCCAAACATCTCAGCACGCCTCGTTCAGCTAAAAGCGGCCATTGAGGAGCTAAGAAGCAAGGGCTATAAACGTGCCATTTTATCCGAGACGAGATCATCACAGACTACGACGAAGAGATCGCTAAAAATACCAAAAGTGCTTGAAGTGCTGTTAATCCAGTGCTACGACAAGGGAAACTCAGACAGAAGAGTTTTGCCACCAGTTAAAGAATTTGCCAAAAAGCATCCACATAGCAACGGCGACTGGGACAAGGCAACAAACCAGTAATTTTGCTACGATGCAAAAGGGCGATTTTATGAAAATGAGCGCTCAATCATCGCAGAAAAAGATGAGAATATATATATTTTATAAGTTTAGATGGCAAAAAGAGCTTTTAAAAGAGCTTGCTGTTCAAAGTGGCGAGATCGTAGATGCTACCTTTTTAAAGCGTAGATGAGCTAGATACAATTTTATGAAAGCTGTTTTGACGAGGCAAAAAGAGACTTGACCTTTGAGCCTGCATCTAAAATGCACGATGATGAAGGTTAGTGACCCAGTCATCTTTGCGACAGCGATAAAGAGCTATTTTAAAGAGGTTTTTGAGCTATATGGTGAGGAGTTTTAAAGGCTCACGGAGTTGAGGCAAAAACGGCTTAAAAAGATATGTTTTTCATAAAATTTCAGCTCTAAAAATAAAGATGAAATTTTGGCTGAATTTGATGAAATTTCTGAGCAAAAAGAAAGCAAAATGGGCACTAAATGAAAATGCCAGCAACTTTGACGTGCCAAATGACGTTATCATCGACGCCCCAGTGCCAGCGCTCATTAGGAAACCTGGCAAGGTAAAAGATAGAGACGGCGAGCCAATTTTCACTTTGTATGATCCCAGATAGAACACTACGCTAGGGTATGAGGCCTGCGTGGCGGACTTTAGAGACATGGTGCGCTTGATGTGAGCAACATTGGCAGCGTGGCAAACGTGGGGCTACGGCTAAAAAGGCCGAGGAGTACGGCAGCCACGATAAGACTCTTTTCATCGCAAAGAGGACGGAGCATCTGTTGTTTGTAAATGAGGCAGGCGAGAGCGCTTTCAATTTAGCGTCAGTGCGCGCGACATTTTTCGGATGACGCAAGCTAAAGAAGATGCGATAAATGCGTGGTTTGAGCTTGCCTTAAAAGAGGCGAAATTCTCAAAAGATGAGCTTATATTTTGCCAGATAGCAGCCGCGCTCACGATAGAAATTTGATAGCCAGTTTGAAAGTAATCGAGACAATTTACTAATGCTGGCGTGAATGTGAAATTTTAAACTACGAGCAAGCAACTAAAAGATCGCTTGAGACAATAAGAGCTGGCAAAGACGTCATAGGCGTCACTGGCAACGTTTTAAGAGACTATCTAAACTGATCTTTTCCCTGATATTTGAGCTAGGTGGCAGCTCTAAAAATGCTCTCAGTTGTGCCGCTACTTGCTGGTGGAGCGATGTTTGAGACTGGTGCTGGTGGGACGGCTCCTGACACTTGTAAAAGAGCTAAAAGAGAGAAACCACCTGCTTTGGGGACAGCTAGGGCGAGTTTTTAGCGCTTAGCGCATCGCTTGAACATCTAGCAGTTTTTAGGCAAAAAGAGGCAAAAGAGCTAAGTGATGCGCTAAATAGAGCTGTTGCTAGCTATTTGGACGAAAAATAAAACACCAAATGCCACTCTTGATACCAGAGAGTCAGCACTCTATCTCAGCATGGGCGAGAGATGGCAAAAAGTGGCGGGTTTTAAGCGTAATTTTTGAAAATTCTAGCAGACGAGCTAGAGAAAACGAGAGCAAAATTCAGCAGATCAGAGAAAAGATGGCGCAAGCGTGGGATTTGGCGGATACTACCTGCTAGATGAAGCCAGAGCAAATGAGGTCATGAGACCAAGTGAAATTTTTAAATCAAATAATAGGATAAGAGATGAAAAATAAGTGTAGTTGAGCTGGAAACGTCGGTGCCAGCACAGCTTGCATGCGCTTTGTATAGAGAGCTTTGCGATGAGATCGCGCTTGCAGATATATTTGGCAGACGTGGCGCGCAAAAGCGATCGACCTAGCGCAGTCAAGCTGCGTCTTTAACGCAAAAACCAGCGTTTGTGGTGGCGATGATTTTGTGTTAATTGAAGGCAGTGACATCGTCGGTAGTCACAGCTGGAAGCCCAAGAAAAGAGGGTCAAACTAGAGAAGATCTGCTGCTCTACGCCGTTGTCGTAAAGCAAACAGCGAAGATAGGCTGACTTGCCAAAAACGCAGTGATAATAGTCGTCACAAATCCGCTTGATGTGATGGTCTGGACGGCTCATAATGAAGCGGTTTTAGCAAAAACAAAGTGATCGGCATGGCTGGCGAGCTAGATAGCGCAAGGTGCAGATATGAGCTAGCGCTTTTAAAAGATAAGGACGCCAGCAAGCTAATAGCAAAGATCGTCGGCGCTCACAATGACGAGATGATCGTGTCAGCTAGCAATATCAGCTGAGTAAATTTAAATGAAAAATGAGCTAAAAGTGCTCAAAAAGAGACAAGCACCGGTGGCGCAAAGATCGTTAAACTGCTTGGCACTTCGAGCATTACGCACCAGCGGCGCAGCTGTGAAAATGTGCGAGATGATCGTTGGCAAGAGCGATGAGATAATAAGCGCTAGCGTGCTAATAGACGATGAGCTAAGCTGCGGCAGGCTAGTAAGGCTCGGACGTGATGGCTTAAAAAGAAATTTTAGAGCCAATGTAGACGAAGACGAGCAAGAGCAGCTAAACAAAAGTGAAGCTGAAATTAGAAAAATATCAATTTTAAAAAGAAACTTAGAGTAGGAAGATATATGATCGTAAAAAGAAAAATGTCCCAGTTTGGGTCGATGAGAGCAGGTGTGGAAGGCCTGTGATGTCTGGGTGAGCTACGCCCAGCAGGCGTGCTAGGTATGAGGCTTGAGCCAAAGGCGGTGCTTGGCAAGATGATAGAGGTGGTCTATGCCGACCATGCATAGGGATGCCGTGACTGCGAGCTTCACTGTCCTGATTTTGCCATTTATGTGGCTGATAAAGGCTTTAAATTTGCAAAGCTAACGCCTGAAAGCAAAGAGCGAGCTGCAGCCGTAAAAGCCAGAAATCATTGCAAAACTTGGAGAGAGCGCATGAGAGAGGTAGTATCAACTGAAATGCCCTAGTAGCAAGGGCTGCGGTCGAGTGCGGCTGTAACTTCTTTGGCGGATATCCTATCACTCCAAGTAGTGAGATCGCCCACGAGCTAAGCGTGCTTTTGCCAAAATATGGCGGCACATTTATACAAATGGAAGATGAGATAGCTGGGATTTCCGTAGCACTTGGTGCAAGTGCGAGCGGTGCAAAGGCGATGACTGCAAGTTCTGGTCCTGGGATTTCGCTAAAGGCTGAGCAAATAGGCTCTTGGCTTTATCGCTGAGATACCGCTCGTCATCGTAAATGTCATGCGCGGTGGTCCTTCAACTGGCCTACTCAACCCGCGTCGCACAAGGCGATATCTTGCAGGCTATCCCAACTCACGGCGATGTAAATATGATAGTTTTGGCGCCTAGTAGCCTAGAGGAGTGCTATACGCAGACCGTGCGCGCACTTTTAATCTCGCAGCTAGGTTTATGACGCTAGTTATGCTGCTGCTTGATGAGACTGATAGGCCACATGCAAGCAAGGGTTAGTCTGCCAGAAATCAGCGAGCTAGAAATTCTATAAAAGAAGAGGAATTTAGTGGCGAGCCAAAAGAGTATAAGCCTTACGAGGCTGCACCGACGAGCCAGCCACGCTAAATCCTTCTTTAAAGGCTATCACTATCATATAACTGGGCTTCATCACGGCGCTACTGGCTTTCCAACAGAAGATGGCAAGATCGTTGAATACTCAATGAATAGGCTGTTTAACAAGATAACTTACACACTGATGAGTGCGAGAATGAAGAGTTTATGCTAAATGACGCTGAAATTTGCATCATCGCCTTTTTGGTAGCGTGGCTCTCTCAGCTAAGCAAGCGATAATAAATTACGTGAAAAAGGGGCTAAAAGTAGGGCTATTTAAGCCACTCACACTTTTCCCAGCTCCAGCTAAAAAGCTAAAGAGATATCAGATAAATTAGAAATACTAGTCTGCGAGCTACAATTGGGTCAATATAGTGAGGAAATTTTCAAAAGATCATCTTAAGAGATGACTTTTGCAAAAACTGCTAAAAAGCAAAACGGCAGACCGATAAGCCCAAGCGAGATCGAGGCGAAGATAGGAGAAAGTATGGGCTTTTTAATTACGATAAATATTTACGAACAGATAAAATGCCTACTCTTTGGTGCTGGGGCTGCGGCGACGGCGTCATACTAAAGGCGCTCATCCGCGCTATCGACAATCATGGGCTGGGACATGAGACGACGTTTGCGTGGTCTCAGGCATAGGCTGCTCTGGCCGCTTTAGCGGATATCTTGACCGCAACACCATCCACACAACTCACGGCAGAGCCGTAGCTGTACGCGACTGGCGTAAAGATGGCAAACCCAGACAAGCACGTCATCGTGGTAACTGGCGACGGCGACGGACTAGCTGATCGGAGAGCAATCACACGATACATGGGATGCCGCCGAAATATCGGGCTAAATCACATCTTAATCAAACAACTTCATCTACGCGCTAACCAACTCACAAACCAGCCCAACCACGCCAAAGGGCATGTGGACGGTCACAGCGCAGTATGGCAACATCGATCCTAGCTTTTGACGCCCGTAAGCTCGCAACTGCCGCAGGTGCTAGCTTTGTCGCGCGCGGTAGCGTCATCGAGCCAGAGAAAGCTTACAAAGCTCTTTTGTAGAGGGCTTTAGCACGATGGATACAGCTTGATGTATTTTCAAACTGCCACATACAATTTGGGCCGCAAGAACAAAAATGGGCGAGGCGGTGAGAAATTAGAGTGGATAAAGGGTCGCACGACGAGCAAGGTCAATTTGACATGCTAAGTGACGAAGAGAAAAGGGCATTTTTCCCACTTGGCGTGCTTCACAAAGATGAAGAAAAGATCGAATACACCAAAGCTTACGACATGGTAGAGGGCTGCAATGAGCAATGAAGCGATAAATTTCGAGGAGCTAGCATGAAGTCACAACTAAGATTTGTCGGCGTTGGCGGACAGGGGCGTCATACTAGCAGGCGAGATCCTCTCAGCTGCCAAGATAAAAGCAGGCGGATACGGCGTCACAGGCCTCTACCTACACATCTCAGGGTGCGTGGCGGTCCAACGAAGGTCGATATCGTCACTTGATGAGAAAGAAAGTACATATCCTTACGCAAACGAGGGCGAGATAGACTTTGTGCTTGCTACCGCGCAGATAAGCTACAACGCCTTTAAAAGTGGCGTGAAAGAGGGCGGTGCGATCGTTGTCGAGCCAATGGTAAAAAGTAAGTGATGAGACAAAAAGCGCTGGATAAATTTGATGAAATTCCTATTATCTCTGATCGCAAAAGACGAGGTTGGTAACGTCATCACTCAAAGCGTCGTGGCTCTTGGCGTGGCTGTGGCGATGAGTAGGTGCATGGATGGATAAATTGGTGCGTGAAGAGATGCTAGCAAGCGTGCCAGCTAAGGTCAAAGAGGCAAATGCCAAAAAGCTTACGAGCTAGGCCTAAAATACGCAAAGAGCTTTTTGAAATAGATTTGCTAGCTACATTTCACTGGCCAAAACCTCCCAAAATGGATCAGATAAAACTAGTACTCCGCAAAAGAATATGGCTTTGAGATGCCTATCGTTAGGGAGCTTGTCATGATGAGTGCTTAAAAGATAAGAGAAAAATTCGATTTCATAAATTCGCCTAGATGATATAGATGAGTTTTTAAGATAGATAAATTGTGCAAGCTTTGATGAGCTTTTAATGCGGACGAAGCAGGTACGATCTCAAGAGCGCTTTTGGCGAGCTTGTCATCGCCACGCCAAATGGGAAATTTGTACGCAATTTTTAATAAATTGAGAGCATTGATATTTTGCGCTTTGATGATCTTTTTGTAAATTTTTCCCAGCGATATCTGGTATCCGTCACTTGATGATATTGGAGATATTTGATATAAATTTAAGCTTTATTTTTCAGTCTAGACACTACGGGGCTATCTATTATTTTACTTTCTAGCTATCAGAATTTACAAATTATATGATTTTGATAATCATACGATTTTTATCCAATTTAAATTTATTAGTTTTTAATTATTTATTTAGTTTTAAAGTAATATCCTCAAAGATACCTAAAATTGGCTATTTTATAACATCTTTATCTATTTTCATTAATATATATTGCGTAGATAATATTATTTTTATCTTTATCAAAATAATAAATTATAAGCAGTTGCTACAAATACGATAAAATGGTCTTTTTGCTAAATGATTTTAGCTATCAAATCTCACTATATAACCTAAAATAAATCTTTATGTTTCTTTTAGAGTAAATTTTATGTAAAGTTTCATTATTAATTTTTTATTAATGTAGTTGTTTTAAAAATATTAAAGAAATGAACTGGCGGTGCGTAACGCTAATAAACTTATTAAAATAGGAAGTTATCAATGGGGAAAAATTACCAGAAGAATTTCTACAAAGCGCCTGTATCGAGCGTGGTGCGCTAGCTACAACAGCTGGTGCGACCAATGTTTTTGCTGGCGAGTTGCCAAAGGGCAATGAAAATGGCTTGCCATCTGTTGATGTGCTAATAATCGGCTCTGGCGGTGCTGGACTTCGTGCAGCAACAGCCGTTCAGCAAGCAATATCCAAACTCAGCCGTCGTTGTCGCTACAAAGATGATGCCATCACGTATGCGACCTGTATGGCAGAGGGCGGTATAAACGGCGTTACTGATTTTAGCAACGGCGACGCCTAAGCTTCACGCGTATGACACCGTAAAAGGTGCAGCATATCTTGCTGATCAAGATGCAGTTGTGAATTACGAGGGCAGCAGGCGCAGTCATCCACGAGTTAGACTACAAGCGGCATGCTCTTTTTCTCGTAAAGATAACGGCGATGTAGCATTTCGCCTCATGGTGGCGCTGGCAAAAACGCTGTAACTATGCGGCTGATAGACCGGTCACGTTTTGATGCACGCCTGTCTTGACGACGCTATACAAGCTGGCGTTACATTTTTCTAATGGATCACGAGCTACTTGAGATCGGCTCTGAGGACGAGCAAGGTGCGAAGGCGTTGCTTCGCAACATCCAAGATGGTCGAAATCTTTACCCCTAGTTCTTTGCAAAATCGCTAGTCATCGCAACTGGCGGATACACTAGTTCCTCATAACCGCACATCAGTTCCGTTTTATAGCAACAGGCGATGGCATCGCTGCTGCGCTTAAAGTAGGTCTTGGCTTTTGAAAGACCTGAGATGCTTCAGTTTCCGCAACTGGCGTTCAAAATGGCGGCACGCTAATCTCGCAGACTGCTCGTGGCGAGGGTGGATGACTGCTAAACAACAAGGGCGAAGCGCTTTATGAAAAACTATCACGAAAAGATGGAGCTAGCTCCTCGTGACGTCGTCGCTCGATACGATCGAGACTGAGATCCGCGAGGGTAGAGGCTTTGGCGAGGGGTATGAGCGCTTATGTACTTTGCGATGATGTCATCACCTCTGGCAGAAGATACTATGCGAGCTTCCGAAATTCGCCACACGAGCGATGCTTTCAAGACATCGACCTTATCGACAACCAGTGCCTATCAAGTCCAACAGCTCACTACTCAATGGGTGGTATAGAGGTAGCTTCAATTTCGATGATATGGGCACAAAAATCCACCGGATCTTTATGCGTAGGTGGTGAGGCTCGCTATGTATCTATCCACGGTGCAAACCGCCTATGGTGGTAACAGCCTAACTGACGCAGTGCTAGTAACTGGCGATCTAGCTGGCAAAAGGTGCTGGTGCTTACGCTCGCAAATGCAAAATTGCAAGCGGTAAGAAAGAACTTCTGAGCTTGCTAAAAATGTGGCAAGATAAATTAGAAGCTCATCAGCAACGAGGCGAGGGGGCGGCGTAAATGATATGTACGCACTTCGCGAAGAGGCTTGGTAAAACAACTGGGATCTAATGGGTATCTTTAGAACTGGTGCTAAGCTTGATCAACTCTCTAAAAAACACTAGAAGCCATCCAGGCAAAATATGACACCCTTAAAAGCTGCCAAATCCAAAACCCAGTCATGAACACTAGCATTTACTCGACTATGTCGAGCTTTGGCAACCTTATACTTCTCGTCAGCATGTCTTGCATGCGCAAAATCGTCTTGAGAGCCGTGGCTCCTCACAAGAGAAGACTATCCAAAAGAGATGATGTACATTTCTTAAAAACACAGCGTAGTCACATAAAAGACTGCAAGTTGAGCTTGAGCTACAAAGACGTTGTGACAGGGCATATTTTCGCCGACGGCAAGAAGCCAGAGTAGGGGAGCTAGGATGAAAATTATTATCGACCGCTTTTGACGGAACTAAAAATACTGAATCAACTTGTAAGCTAACAAATGAAGAAGATGTCAAGGCAAAAACTCTTTTAACAGTGCTTTTTGATATCAAACAAAAAGGATGCGACATTAAATTCACAGCATCTTGCCGCTCAGCGATATGCGGTGCGTGCGCTGTTAGAGTAAATAGCGCACTCATATCTAGCTTGCGATACAAAGATGAACGAGCTTTTGGCTGAGTATAGCAGTCAGATATATAAATTTCACCTCGGAAAATTTCAAGGTTATCTCAGATCTTATGGTGGATTGGGGAGCCAGCTATCGAATTGACGCAAGATTAAAACCGAGCATCACTGCTAAGCCAGACTAGCGCATTGAAAAAGGCTGTAGCAAAAAGAGTACGACAAAGTCGCACGCAGATGGGACTGCATACTTTGCGGTGCATGCTGCTAGAGTGTAATAAACTTGAAGCAGACGCAGTGATTATATGCAGCCATTTGTATTTGTGCATGCTTATAGAGCTGCCTTTGACTCACTGTAAAGATCCTAGCCACACCTAAAACCAGCTATCGATAATGGCCTTTGGATGTGTAAAAATGCCAAGAGTGTGCTGATCGCTGTCAAAAGGCATAAGCGCATGCGCTGACATAACTGATCTTCGCATCATGGCTATACAAAAAGGCTTTAATGAGGGCATGGGACCAGATCACGCTGAGGCGTTCTTAACTGATCTAGTTGATGGCTCGGGTAGACTAAATGAGGTTAGACTTGCACTTCGTTCAGAAGGCGTTATCAAAAATATGGGCAAACTAGACATCGCTGCAAACTTAATGCTTGCTGGCAAGATGAATCCGCTTCATGTATTTGGCGAAGAAGACATAGAAGGTCATGACGATCTAGTAAAATGATAAATGCGGCTCGCAAAGCTGCTAGTAAGGAGTAATTATGCAAAATGAATTCGCTTTTTTCCCAGGATGCGTACTCACTCAAGCAGCTAAAGAGGCTAAGATGTCGCTTGAGGCCATCGCTCCAGTGCTTGGCTGGAAGCTTCACGAGATAAAGGCTGAGCTGCTGTGGTGCTCAACAAGCACAAGATGTCGATCCCTATGGCTGCACTTGTAGCAAATGCTGAAATATAGCGCTTGCAGAGCAGATGAATATGCCGATGCTTACGACATGCTCAACTGTATGCTAACTCTAACAAGAGCTAAAAAGCACGCTTGATAAGGGTGCAAAAGATCGTATCAATACATTTTTAGCTGAAGGCAATATGAAATATAATGCGTACATCTGAGGTAACAAGCCTTCTTTGGGAGCTTTACCAAAAATGTTGATACGCTAAAAAGCAAAGGTTGTTAAGCCACTTAGCGGTCTAAAAGTAGCGCTATTTTTACGGCTGCCACAGCCCTAAGACCTGAAAAAGATCTACAGACGTAAGCTCAGTCAATCCAAAGAGCTTTGAAACTGTTGTAAGCGCACTTGGTGCTACTATCGTGCCATTTGAGAAAAAGACTTGACTGCTGCGGCTTCCACGCTAGCTATCCAGCTGGAAAATCAGTAAGAAAATATCAAGCCAGATCGTAAATAACGCTGATCAAAATGGCGCAGACGTAGTTGTCACTCCATGCCCACTTGCCGAAATGCAACTTGACATCTATCAAGAGAGATACCGAGATGAGAACCACTCAGATGTTAGAAAACCTATCATCCACCTCTCTCAGCTTGTAGGTCTTGCACTTGGTCTATCTGTCGAAGAGCTTGGGACTTGATCTAAACATCATCGACGCTAGCAAGATGAAAGCGTAAATTTATCCCACGTCTTTTGGCGTGGGAGATTTCAAACATCAATTTTTCTCAAAATAAATAAAATTTGATAACAAAATGGTTTTTAGTAATTTGCTGTATAGATAAATGTCTTACTGCTAAAATTGCTATCGTGCTCTTTTATATCATTATGAAAATAGCATAGTACTATCAGACAATCGTACTAAATTTCTAGATATAAAAAGAGTGCAAAATGACAATTTTTATATAAAATCACTTTATTTATTTTGTAATACTTTTTGGCATAATCGCGTGAAAAATTTAAATGGATGTTTTTAGTTTTCAATAAAGGATGAAAGATGCAAAGCGTTGGTGTCGTCGCAAAGATAAGTGGAAAAGTTTTTGTAAAACGAAACGGAAGGTTGATCTTGCTAAAAAGCAGGGCGACGAGAGATATGGGCGATGAGCATCACGCAAAGCAACAACGACACTATCGTTATAAATTTACGACCATGCTGCGCCTATCACGCTACTTGCAACCACAAACTATCATCATCACAAAAGAGCTATCAAATGCAAACATTGACGCCCAAGGCAATGAAGCGCAAGTAGAAGAGGACAAGAGAAGGATTTTATGGCGAGGCGAAGAGTCTAGTAGCCAAAAGCAGCGACGAAAGCGCTCAAGAGCTAGTCACCACCTCTTGGCTCAAGCCATGGTAGCGACGCAGCAAGCATAAATGGGTCAGAGTACTGACACGCAAGGGCACATCTCAAACGTAGTTTGGTTTTGATGGCGGTACGCTAGAGCTACCAGCTATCATCTCAAGCGAGCCAGCAATGCCGGTTGAGTTCTATTGGCGGAGCAGCGCTAGTAGTGGTCGAGCAAAAGAGGTGCTCCAGCTATACCAGCGCCCTAGCATCGCACTTTTCAAAAGACCTTGATGGCGATGGCTATATCAATATCGCAGAAGCAGGCGGCGATCCTAATCACACAAGTATGGCTGTTGCTTTTTAACAATGACTTCAAGCCGGGCGACAAAGTGACGCTAGAAGTTGTAAACTAACGGCGTAAAGACCACGCTTTCTTGACAGCAGACCCTGCAGGGCACAAGCGTGATAAATGAAAACAATCCAAGCGAGTACGCCTATCACGCCAAATGCAACAAATCCAGATCAAAAAGAATTTATCATCCCAAGCGTTGCTATCACGCCAAAATGCCCCATTTAATGTAAGCTCTAGCATCACACTGTCAAATGGCGCTAGCTCGGCTCCAGCAAAGGCGGCCGCAAGCGTTGATACTCGTTACGCCAGCTCTAGCTTTACAAAGGTGGTTTTAGGCAAAGACCTAAACGGCGATGGCGTGATAGACGCCAGCGAAAATGGCTTAATCCAGCCAGCAGTACGCCCAAGCGACGATGCGAAGATCGTTTTATCGCCAAATATGAAAATAGGCGATAAGATAAAGCTCACTACCACTGATCCTGACGGCACTTTGCATGAAAAGACGCTTGTTAAAACATCTAGTGGCACGCGCTTTGTGGATAAAGATAGTGGCGAGCTATCCACTCACAAGTGAGAGCGGCGGAAATGTCGGCTTTAACGCGGCAAGCGCTGTTAAAATTTTCATCATCAACGCCAACAAATGTAAATATCCAAATGATAAGCAGTCAGGCAACCCGGGTGTGCGACAGATACGATAACTATCGCAAATAATAACGATCCGATCGCTGTTTTTACCCTTGATGAGAACAAAGACGGCATTATAAATGCAGCCGAACTAGCTAAAAGTGGCGGCACGGCGTCGCTTTATCGATATCTATGTGCCAAACAACGCCGCAGTTGGCGACAAGATCCGCATAAAGGTCGATGACCCAGCTAGCACACCAACAAGCGTCACAAAGACCTATACTATCGCACCTGACGGACTTACTGCCACGCTTGATGGAGGTAGTGAGACTATCTCTATCCAGAAATGGCAAGATCACAGTTACTGACCCTACAAGCTCAACTGATCCAAGCAGAAAGCTAAGCACGACGATCGTTGATGGCACGACTGGAGCTTTAAAAAGCTTCAAGTGTGAGTGAAATTTCAAGCGATACGGTCGCACCTGTTAGAGTCTCCGCACGTGCAATTTGCAAAAGATAGCGATAAAGATGGCGTGCTAACTAGTAAAGAGAGTGGCTTTTAGCCCTGATGGTGCGAAAACCCTCTATAAAGATGAAAATCTCAAACGACGCAAAGAGATGGCGATACATTGAGATAGATATCGCAGGAAGCGACGGCAAAAACAGATAAGATAACCATTAAAATTTTCCTCAAAACGCATCCGGCGCATATATAGCGCCACAAGAGATGATGTGCTAGCTATTAGTGTAAATAATGGCACCATAGAGACCACGACAAAACTTTATGGCGTTACGACAAATTTCCACGACCACATTTACCGACAAAGCTGGCAACAAAGCAGACCCAGTCACAGACAGAGATCACCGTAGATAACAGCATAAGGTGCAGTTTGCGAGGATAACGACGGAGACGGGCTAATTGATAGCATCACAACCCTTCTGGCTCACCATCAACCCAAAGCGACCTTGATATCTACGTGCCTAGCAACGCAAAAACCGAGGAAGCAATGCGGCGTCACTATCTCAACTCCGACCATACCAGCCGTAACCACAACGGTCAAATATGCAACAGCGACGATGGACTAACCGCCTTGCCAGAGTGACGGCTCAGCGCCACTTCCTATAGTGGATGGCAAATTTAGCATACCAAATGTTCTATCTCGGTCGATCACTCTACGCCTGTTAGAGCCACTATCACGACACCAAACGAGGTCACCACAACTGATGGCGTTCGCGGTGAGGCTCTTTGACTTTTAGGATGCAAGCTACATAGATGACGTCAAGCTTGCACGCAGATAGATGGCGGAGCTATAAATATCGCTAAATACCTTAGAGTGGAGGACTATGAGAAGGTTATCCAGAAAAACAACTTTGACGATGAGACCAAAACTATAAAAGAGTACAACATCTCACTTACTAATGACGAACAACCAAATATTGTATTTGGCGTGGACCGCGACCCCGGCACAAAGCTTCGTTTAGCACTTGAGGATGATCATGGCAATGCCAAGTACACCAAGCGGGCAAACATATATAGATCTAACAGTCGGCGCAGATAAGCGTGTAAATATGGACTTTGAGGCCCTTGGTATAAAGCTAGATGAGAGATACTCAAACATAAGAGCGACCGTTTTAAAAGTGATGACACAAAGGATGATGATCTGATAGTTCACGTAGATCTAGACGCCACCCCTGATGCGATCGGCACTCAACAGCAACTTCACATGTAACTAGCGTAGATATCTCAGGCAGTGTTGGTACCGATGCTAGTGGCAACAACACGCTAAATAAAAACACCATAAACAAAGTAGATCTTTATGATCTGTTAAATTCCGTCCACAAAAGTTCAGCCCTTGATGATACGCACAGCTACTCTGAAAATTTTGCCCTGCCAGCAAACAGCACCGAACCATTTCATGATAAAAATGCCGACACTGCAGGAAATGTCTCTGTAGCACGGTGACATTTTATCGGTAATAGCGGCCTTGATGCTGATATGTGGTTTTATAACTATGTAGATCCATCGTGGAGGGCTAGAGTTGGTGGCGATTCTGGTGTTTACTCGCAGCGAGGGGGCAAATCCATCTATAAAGACTATATCAAATTTTACTCTCCAAGCGCCTCTACTACATATGACGTTGTGCAGTTTGCCTCTGGGACGCACTATAAGACCCTGTCTGATCAGGGCAATATGCATGCAGAAGATCTAGCAAGGTGGGTGAGATATGGCAGTGATGCCTTGTATGACGCATCTAATCCATACGCACCAAAGAAATGGAAACGGTGTAGATACAACTGCTGGCACTGGAGAAAATATAAGCTTTTGCAAATGGCACATTAAAGGCAAACTCGGCAACTACACGCTTGGATGAGTCAAACCCTGTTGGCTCTGACCTTATCATGAAAAATGGATGGTTGGATATATGATAAATGCTCTCGGAACATACTCAGTAAGAGCAGCCGACCCACATAACTATGTAGAGCTAACTATAAATGGCAATACACAAAAATTTGGAAGTGCAACAACATTTATAAATCCGTCCACAGAAGTATCATATGGCAAAAATGGTCAGTGGTGGAGCAGGATTTTACATTTAATAAGGCTGGCTTTTATCATTGATATGGAGTATATGGACGGAACTGGCGAGATGAATTTATCTTTGCTATATAATGCAAAAACTAGTGCGCCAGCTAGTGGGCCTTATCCGATGAGACACTTTAGTAGGATCAGAGCATAGTGGTACTCGCCTCTTTAGTAACAACTATGTCGAAGCGCTCATTCAAAATGATTTGTATAAAAAGATAGGCTACTCAAACATTCTTACGAGATAAATACAAGCAACATATGGGAGGCAAATTTTGGAGACCCAATCTATCTAAAACAAGAAGGCGACGTAAAAGGGCGGTAACCTAGATGACGCTTTTGTTTATAGTAAGGGCAGGGCGATAGACTGGCAAAGGGGCGGAGTAGATGACGCTTATAGTGGTTGATGATGTTGATTTTTCAAATTTAGACAATGTTAAAAAGATAAATAACTTTGAAAAGTGCAACTTGGCAGCGCAGATCAGGCTGTTTCTATAAAATTGGCCCAAATGGCATATTTGACATCGTAGATAGTAGAAATACAAGAGATGCGAGCAATAGCGCAGCCAGCGAGAGCGTAAATACCGTGCTAAAGGTTATAGGGCGATAGTAAAGACACAGTGCAGCTTACACATGATTTTGTAAAAGCTACAAAAGCAGATATCACCACGCTAAATAATAAACATGGCGTCGTTGGCGATACGTACTAACAAAGTAGATGTCACAAGCGATGGTGACGCGGTAAATCAAGTCTATAAAGCAACCTTTAATCGCCAAGAAACTATCAATGGCAGACTGCCAGTACCATCAACACACACTGTTTTTATCAGGGATCAGGACGGCGTGCAAGTTGATCTGTTGTAAAAACCTATATTAGTTCTCGCAAGAGGAGCAAGAATAGTCTATACGAATGGTATCTATGTAGTTTATATATAAAACTAATATGTAGATATATGCAGAGCCAGTTTGCTCGTTTTTGCTCTCTTGCTATCTTTTTATAAGCTCTATATCGCCGCTTCATCGCTAGGCTCATAAAAACAAACGCCACTTGCACCAGCTTTTATGGCTCTCTTTGTAGTTCCCATCATCTAGTCCGCCAAGTGCGTAAATTCTTCTATCAAAGCTTTTTAGCTCGCTTATAAATTGGCCTACTCTAAACCCTTGCAAGATGTGGCAAATATATGAGAAGCAACGAGCACGTCAGCGATGAGGGCTGAGTGCAGCTTGCTCTGGGTCATGAGCTGGGGCGTAAACGCTAGCTGTTTTTCTAAAGTCTATCTACGGCGTGATTTTTATCAAGCTGTGCCGAAGTGGGCAAAAGTCGCTCTGGCTTTGCAAAGCTACGTCAAAATTGATTAATGATACTTTCTTGCGATAGTTTTCGGCAAATTTGAGCCACAACCCCTAGCAAGATCATAAAACTGAGCCTCGTCTAGCCTTTGCACGAAGTAAAATTTCATCCACGCCAGCCTTGCAAAGTAGCTGAATCCTTTTTAAAAAGTCATCGCCCTCATAGCTTTCAAAATCAGCCACGCAGAAGATTTTAAACATAGACATACTCGCTCATCAAAGGGCTCTGAGTCCGTTTTGCTTTTAACATAGCCTTGATCTCATCACGCTTCTGTCGTCGCTTATCTCAAACTGCTCGTCACCCTTTTTCTCTTCGCCGTGAGCGCCGATGCTTACTTTTACGCCAGCGCTTATCTTGTTTGCGGCGATCTTTACGGCGTTGTCGCGAAATTTCGCCTTTTCTCTGGTTGAGATCGTTACTGCTGGCTGTTGGCATGAAAGATCTATAAGCGCAGATCACTTTGTAAAGCTCGCGTTCGCCCACGTCACGTGGGATTGATGCGGTCGTTGTTTGATGATAGGGCGAAGTCTTGGGCATGAAAATGCGATCTCGGCATGTGGATACTTTTTGAACTAAAGCTTGCGTGAAGTGCCGTAGCAAAGGCATCAAGCCTAAAGTCATCTATGCCAAGAAGTGCCGCAAAAGCCAACTCCTCTCATGCCTCCAAGAAGCGCTCGCTCCTGCCGCATTTAAGCGGTATGGAAAAAGTCCTTTATTGCCACCAAGGTGGATTTTCTCGTATTTTTGTGGGATTATGAGGTCTCTTGAAAGACGGTCACGTAGTCTGCACCACTTTTGCAAGCAGGGCGTAGCCATCCAGAGTTTAATGGGTAAATTCAACCCCAACGACTTTAAAAATTCTTTGCCAAAGCGCAGGCATTTGCGATGTAGGCGACACTTGAGTTGGTCTCGCTCTCGCCGGTTAGGATCACTTTCTTCTAGCCACTCTTTGAAATTTCTCTTGAGCTCTCTTGTGATCTCCTCGTCACTTAGCTTTGCCTTTTTATCCCATTGTTTTAGCGTTAAAACCGCAATAAACGCAGAGATTATCGCAGATAGTTTGCTATGTAAAGCGGGGAATTAAAAGCGTGATGTTTTGAGCCAGAAATGCCCTTTGTTTTTGCTTGAGCTAAGCTGGGCTATTTTGCTCTAAAAATGGCGCTGCAGCAGGCGAGATAGGGCTTTTAAGATTTTCAAGCGAGCAGTGCTTTGCATTAAGAGCTGCTTTTACGTCTGCCTCGGTGTACATTACGGCTTATAGTTCGCTCGCTCTTTTAAAATCTCATCCATAATGTCGCTGCCAACGTCCTGCATGTGAGGTAGCTAGCGCATGTAGTCGGTTCTTATAAATATTTCATCAGTCTAAAAATCCAGTGAGCGGCGATGAGGCATTTGCGCTGCTCTCGCCAAAGGCCACTGCTAGATAGGCGTTGCGACCAGCGATGATGGCCTCTTTGAAAGCTCTTGCCATGAGCGGGATATTTTTAAGATGAGGCGATGGCTGTGTTTTGCCATGATCGCAGCTCGCTCCCATCTCCATCGCTTCGCACGCTTGCGAAGGCCTGCCGATGCCGGCATCAACTATGATCTGTCGTATCAAGCTCGTTTATCAAAATCTCAATAGATATCTTTAAAAACTAGCCCTTGGTTTTGAGCCAATAGGCGCAGCCTAGAGAACATTATGCAGCCTGCCCTGCGCTTAGCATCGCTCTTGCGGCGCGTAGATCTGGAAACGCCAAGGCATTGGCACAAACCGTCATTTGCCAAGGCTTCGCAAGCTTTTATGGTTTCAATGTTGTCTGGAAAGAGAAATTTAGAGTCGGTGATGATCTCTATCTTAACAAGCTCACCGCATCCAGCTCACGTGCGAGCTGGGCGATGCGAACAGCCTCTTTGGCGTTTCTAGCGCCACTTGTGTTTGGCAAAAGTGTCACACCTTTTTGGGATAAAAGTCAAGTATATTGCACTCTTTGCTCTCGTTTATGCGCCCAAGAGCAAGGGCATAGGAGCTGCGCGCCAGCCTCGTTTATGGCTGGAGTCGAGTGAGCCTCGTGCGAGTACTTGCCAGGAGCCAAGCAGATAAAAGTCGGCTTTGAAACTCCCTCGCACGCCAGATCAAACTACCACTTTGCACTCGCCTCCAAGCCCATAGGCAGTCCAATGGCCACCGGTGCCTCGTGGTCTGCGCAGACTCGCGACCGCGCGGTGCCATGAGCCCTTGACCGATCTTCGCCCGTTTGTGAGGGTCGCCGCAAAGATAGACATGGCCGGTCCCCATGGTTTTTAGCGAGATTTGGGCCAAGTATCCAGCCATGCCGTAGAAATGCCCGATGATCTTTTTATCTTTTAAGCTTCGCAGCTTCGTTTAGTATCATCGCGCTTGCCGCCGCTGACGTTGTCAAAGGCTTCGCACATAGAAACTCGCGCTCGCCAAAAGACGCTAGCCACGTCGTCTATATATATCGTGAGTTTCGACCTCGACAAAAAGGGTTTGACGTCATTTGTCGGCTCTTTAAGCGCCTGCGTCTTTTTGCATGCCGATGTGGCGGACGAAAGTCACTGCTGGCGGTTTTAGGTTGCTTGGCTCAACGACGTCAAAGCGGCAAAGCACCAGCTTTTTACGCCAACTCTTGCAAGGGCTTAGCGCGATGCTCGAGCCAAGGCCGCTCAGTCCAGCCACGCCGATCACGGCTTCTACTTAGGGCGTAGCTCAGGGCTGTTTCGTGAGGCGATCATCGCGCTGTAAAACGCTTCACGCTCAGGGCATCCCGCCGCGCCTTATAACACGACGTTTGGGCCATCTTTTAGCTCCGCTATCTTCTTTTTATGGCAAAGCCATCAACGATAAAATGTCATCGAGCTTTGCTCGCGTTAAATTTCTCCCTAAGGGTGCCAATTTATACCACTCTCTTTATCGCCAAGCGCAAAGCTCTTTTAGCTCGCCAAGGCTTTTATATTGCATACACAATTTACACGCTCACTTCATCAGCATCTCTATCATTTTCTCCTCATCCACCGCCAACTAAAGTGATGACGATCTCACAGGCTTTGCCCTCGCTCATGCAGCGCTCACTGCCCAAGCTACTGTACACTTTCTCCGTCTCGCTCGAGGCTGTACATTACGGCTCATATGCCATTTCTGAGCTAAAAATCCATATAAACATTTATATCTCGTTTTCAAGCTCGAAAATTACGCCATTTTCTCCGCCAATTTGGATCATTAAATGTAGCTGCGAATTTGCGATCCTCCTCCGGTCGCTATTTTTATGCTCTCGATGTCGGCTGCAAAGGAGAATTTTATGTCCTCCATACCAAAAGCTCCACACACGCAGCGCGATCGCTACCATGTTCGCCTCTTTCAAGCATCTTTTTGCAAAATCTCTGCGGGTGAGTCGCTATCGTACATCTTGCATTTTACAAATAGATAAAATGCGCCATCGAGGCTTTAACTACGCTTAGCCTGTAGTGGATAGCATTTATCATCTCAACTGCCACGTCGCGTCTTCTCTCATACTCTTTTCTCATATTTCGATGTTCCTGCTGGGGTTTCGCCAAGAAGTGATGGGGATAGCGCCTATTTGCACGATCGCTTAATGTTGCTTGTGCTTTGCTTTGAAGCTTTTTAATGCCAGTACGAGCCAGTCCATCGAGCTTGCTATATAGCCAAATCTCTCCACGTGCACGCGCTACATTTGCTTAGTCCGTTTATCGTGACTGTTCTTTAAAAGATCCTCGCTTACGGAGGCTACTTTCGCGTGAAGCCTTGCCGTAGATAATTTTTCATAAATTCTCATCACTTGTGATGATGATATCAGTGCCTCTTTAAAACCCTCGCCAAAATGCCGCGATCTTCTTTTGTATATACAGCTCCAGTTGGGTTTGTCGGTGATTTAGTGAAAACTTCGTTTTGGCGATCGCTTTAGCTGCTCGGCTGTGATTTTAAAATTTGTGCCCTCGTCTGCTCTTCGATAAAGATGGTGTTACGCCGCCGTGGCTCTAACGATTCCGTGGGTAGCTCACCCAGTATGGAGATGGATGATGACCTCGTCGCCCTGCTGATAAGCGCTTGAAATACATTAAAAAGTGAGTGTTTTGCGCCGATGTTTGTGACGATTTGATTTGCTTTGTAGTCAAGTCCGTTATCTCTTTAGCTTTGCTTCCATCGGCCTCTATGACCTCTGGCAAACCTCGTAATTGGCGTGTATTTGCCGCTTTTGCTATCGTTATCAAGTGCGTTTTTACAGCATCTCTTATCTTTTTTGAGTCATAAAGTCAGGCTCACCAGCTGAAAGCGAGATCGTCGATGCCAGCAGCCTTTCATCTCTTTGGCCTTTGTGCTGATCAAGACGTGATTGATTCGCTCAATGTTTGCATTCTGTTTGCTAGTTGCATTTTCGTCCTTTTAGTTGATTGTCTTTAAGTAGGCTATTATCATTTAAAATAGATAAAGTTCGCCCAAAATTTGCTTCTTTTGTGTTTCGTTTATCAGAGTTGATTTAGGCGCTCATTTAGAGGTGTCTTGGATCCTCGTAGATATCGTAGTCCATGTCCTCCATGATATCAAGTGACTGACTGGCTCTTCAGTACCTCCAGGATCTTGTAGCCATCACTTGTTATCTCCACCGTGGCTTCTGTCGGTGGAGTAAAGATACAGCTCATGCCGATCACCTCTCTTGATATGCGCCAACCAGGAAAATCCCAAGAAATAACTCTTCTCCACATCCACGTCGTGCAAAGTAGTGGTTTTTCTTTCATCATCATAGCTGGATCTCGCCGTCATTATCGCAGGTGATGTCCCGTGGATCGAAGCTGGCAGGGTAGGGCGCTCATCGAGCCTGTCAAGTGTAGCTGATAGGTATTTCTGCTTTTAGCCCCAAAAAGTCTGGCAAGCTTTGAAAGATCGAAAAATTTAGTATCTCTCTTGAACCTCTTGAATTTTAGTTAGATCAGTTGAGTTGTTTTTGTTGCCAAGCATCATGACAGCTTTTACTAATGAGTTTTTAAAGCACCTCTGAGATTGGACTCCATCTTGCATCGACATAGCCTAGATCAAAAGCGTGAGGATGCTCTCGTGTGTGATAGCGT